>Ga0209515_10001185_pt1 | contig 44955 bp, 48 predicted proteins | sample Subgroupgradi54m_FD_187454 | JGI IMG/M metagenome (GOLD analysis project Ga0209515, IMG submission 187454) | Subsurface groundwater microbial communities from S. Glens Falls, New York, USA - GMW60B uncontaminated upgradient, 5.4 m (SPAdes)... ... | reverse complement strand
ATCCGAAAAGCAAGGAACATTTTTCTTTGGTGTCCGCCGAGGCTCTGCGAGGCGGTGGCGGGGCTGATTCATTCGTCCAGTTTCCGCTCGAAAAAGGTTCGCGCAAAGTGTATGATTACAGCACAGCGATTTTTCGAGCGGACAACGAGATAATTGAAAGTGCGCCCAGTTGGATTCGAACCAACGACCATTCGCTTAAGAGGCGATTGCTCTACCAACTGAGCTATGGGCGCATGCGCCAATATAGTACTATATTTTTTACCAACTGCAACCTTTTCACTGTAAGCCGCGTTCGCATTGTATAATTTTTTTATGAAATACCTTCCTGAAATAATTGCTTTTCTGTCGGGAGCCGTCGTGATGATTCTCGAGCTCGACGGCTCACGAATTATCGCGCCTTACCTCGGCACGTCCACATTTGTATGGACCGGCCTTATCGGCGTTATTCTTGGAAGTCTGTCTTTGGGGTACTGGTGGGGCGGCAAACTCGCCGACAAATCGGCTAACTTCAAAACCCTGGCAAATATACTCGCTCTCGCGGGCTTGTTTGTCTGGGCCGTTGCGTATCTCAAAAATCTCCTGCAGTTCGCCTTGTTTTTGCCCCACAACCTCATCACGGCAACCCTTTTGGGAACTGGCATCCTCTTTAGTCCCGCTACCGTACTCCTCGGCATGGTCACGCCCTATATCGCGCGGCTTAAAATGAACGCTCTTGAAACTTCAGGCCGAACCATCGGCACCCTCTATGCCCTCTCGACCTTGGGAAGTATCATAGGCACTTTCCTCGGAGGATTCGTGCTTATCTCTTTCCTCGGAAGCATCCGAATCATCACGCTTCTTGCTGCCGCGCTTTTCCTCCTCGCCGCCGGAGCATTTCAAAAAAACAATCCGAAAGAAAAACTCCTGATATTCGGATGCGTGGTGCTTGCTTTGCTTGCCCTTACGCTCCAACCGCCGGGGAGCTTCTCTCAAAAAATCATTCTTGATACCGATACCGAGTACAGCCGAATCTGGATATTCGACAGTATTGACAGGGCTACTAATCGTCCAGTGCGCTACCTCGCCAACAACACGCGAGGCTTGCAGTCCGGCATGTTTTTGGACAATCCCGAGGAACTTTTGTTTCCCTACAGCAAACTCTTCGACCTGGCGGGGGAACTTTACCCAAACTTTAACAGAGCCTTGATGATTGGCGCAGGTGCCTACTCCTACCCCAAACACTTTGTCGTAACTTTCCCGAACTCCTCGCTTGACGTGGTCGAAATTGACCCTAAACTTCGCGGGCTTGCGACGGAATTATTCGACCTCAAAGAAAATCCGCGCATTACTCTCATCTCCGAAGACGGCAGAACCTTTTTGAACAGAAATAAAACAAGCTACGACGTAATCTGGAATGACGCTTTCTTGTCACACTTGAACATTCCCTTTCAACTCACAACACGGGAAGCTGCCCAGAAAATGCGCGACTCGCTCAACGAAAAGGGCGTGGTAATGACAAACATCATCTCCGCCGCAACGGGTCCGCTGTCGGGCTTTCTACACGCCGAGTACTTCACATACAAAAAAATCTTCCCCTCCGTTTTTCTCATCAAGGTGACAGACAAACCGGATACCGAAACGCAAAACATCATGCTCGTAGCGTTCAAGTCCTCTGAAACTCACTTACCGCTCGCAATCTTACGTAATAAATTTAAGATTCCGGAAAAAAATATTTTTACGCCAAAAAGTAACGACGAAATTCTCATACTCACCGACGATTTCGCCCCAATTGAAAAATACATGGCGAAGATGTTACTATGAGCCGACATCTGTTGGGCGGGTGGTGAAATGGCAGACACGCCAGCCTTAGGAGCTGGTGCCGCAAGGCATGGAGGTTCAAGTCCTCTCCCGCCCACATTTTGAAAATCCGCCTCTTGAGGCGTGATTTTCTTATGTGGGCGGAGAAAAGCGCTGGGGCGCTTTTCGGAGAGGACTTGAAGCCCGATTGAGTATTTTTTCAAGCTTCCGAGCGAGAAAAAAATCCAATCGGGGTACTGAAACTGTAAGTTTCAAATGTCCCTCCCCGCCCACCAAAACTTAAAGAAAACGTGTGGGCGTTTTCTTTTGTTGTTAACACATTATGTTTTGTAATAAACACCAAGGTAGTGTAGTATTTGTTTATTACTATTTTTAATCATTATCATGAATAACGCATTTGTACGTTCCCTTGTTTTTTTTCTTAGCGGATTATTTGCCTTGCCGTTTCTTGCAAGTGCGGATATCGTGGACATCGTCGGTCTTCCTCCCGCACAGTCGGCGACGGTAACCCAACCGCCAAGCCCCCTCAACTGCTATAATTTCCAGAAAACGCTCAGCAAGGGAAGCCGGAGTTATGATGTTCGAGCTCTGCAATACGCGCTTATTAATGAGGGTACAAACATTCCCGTTGCTGAATATGGAACATTCGGCGATTTAACAGAGGCAGCGGTAATGACGTTTCAGCAGAAGTATGCCGGTGACATCTTGAAAAATGTTGGAACACCGACCGGAATAGTGGGCCGCATGACGCGTGCGAAGCTGAATTCACTCTATAATTGTGATGTCGTTACAGTTTCGGCAGTACAGGCTCCCCCGCTTCCGTCAAAGATTTCAATGCAAATCAAGAATACGGCACTTGATAACACGGGTGTAACCGTTACTTTATGCAATCAGAGCTCCGGCGACCTGCCGGCCTTTCCGATAAGACTCCGCCTCAACGGTATCATCCGCGACTTTAGCATCAGAAGTGTTCTCAAGGCCGGCAGTTGCAGTACGGAATCATTGCCCTATTCAGTATGGGGCCTGACATATGACCCAAACACGACGTATGCGCTTGTCAGCGCCCTTGACCCCACCAGTATGTATAAAACAAGTTCCCTCAATTATGCACTTTCGGCCACAACAAGCCTTGCCATTCCTGCCGTAGCAGGCTACCACTTGTCGGTCCGGGGTGTGCAAATCAAATCCAATGGCTTGCAGGCAACTTTCTGCAACCTCGGTGACCAAGACCTCACCAGCTATCCGGTACGTGTCACGATCAATGGAATAGTCAAAGACCTTGATGTCCCCGGTGCGTACATGCACGGCAAGTGTCAAAGTGTTACATGGACGTACAACACTTGGAATATCTCTCCTGCTCCTGGGGCCTTGATCAGCGCGAGTATTAATGTGGACCCGGACAACATCTACAAGGAAAGTAACGAGTTCGATAACGCCGCAAGTGTTACAGGAACAATTTAATGTCTCTGAAATAAACTGCTCCGAGGAGTGACTTTGTTTTGTAGTATCTCCCCTTCACATGCGTACGCCCAAATTGCTCCGAGATAAAAGGTGGCAACAAACTCTGTACTTAGCTATTGTCCTTACGTTTGTTTTTTCGCTTGTTTTTTTATTGGAACATGACTTGACCCGAGAAAATAAATTAGTAGTGGACGAAAATGACCCCGAAGCTAATATGGGCATGAGTGACCCCGAAGCGAACATGGACATGACCGCGGCAGTCGCTTCCGTTATGTCTTCTGCGCAAAAATCCTACGCAGTCGCAAGCGATACACCGCAATTTGTTGTGCTTTCTTTTGACGGGTCTAAATCACTCCCGATGCTAGAGGAAACGCTTGACTTCCAGAAGAAAATGCAAGCGGAAAGGAAGCCTTTGCATTTCACCTATTTCATCAACGCGGCCTATTTTCTAACGAAAGAAACCGGTAAGCTATACCACCCGCCAGGCGAGAAGGCAGGAGTGTCTAATATAGGTTTTTCCGACACCGCCGAGACTATCCCGGAACGTGTTGCACTTTTCAATGCGGCGCATGCCGCGGGAAATGAAATCGCCTCCCATTCAGTTGGACATTTCAACGGTTCCCATTGGACCTATGGGGACTGGCGGCAGGAATTCAGACAGTTCAATTCGATTCTTTTTCATACGGTTGAAAATAATACTTCCGTCAAGATTGCTCCGTGGTCCATAAAACCGAACGACATTGTTGGTTTTCGTGCGCCAAATCTCGGCATCAATGCGGCACTCTATCAGGCACTCCACGATGCGCATTTCACCTACGATGCGAGCGGCGTGGCTCGTGGGGGTAATTGGCCTGAAAAAGACATAAACGGTATCTGGCGCATTCCGCTCGGCATGATTACTATTGGCGCACAACAAACGCCGGTTATTGCCATAGACTATAGTATATGGAAATACCAGATAGCTCCGAAGGAGGTGGTGAAACAAGGAAGTGAAAAGTGGAATTCATATTTTAAAGACGTCACGAAAGCATACATGGACTATTTCGACCATAATTATAACGGGAGCCGCGCTCCTGTAGTTATTGCAAACCACTTCACAAAATGGAACGACGGTGTCTATTGGGAGGCCATGAAAACTTTTGCAGAAGAGGTGTGCGGCAAAGTGAACGTCCGTTGCACAACATTTTCTGAATTAGTTCACTACCTAGAGGTTACTGGTGCACCCCGCGAAAATTAATGTCAGCACATATCGCGGTTGCTTGACCGTTTTAATGTCTAGAACATTCGCCAAAATAGCGAGGTTTTATGGCACTATTTTGGCGTTTTCAATTCCTTGACTTTTGATTAAAATCATGCTAAGATTTAGCTCGAATTTAATAGGTCGGATTGTGCAAACAGTCCCCTGACAAAAAAATAAACAAACCGAAACAAAAAACCAAAAACGAAAGGTAACTATGACAGCGAGAACAGCGGCGGATATCGACGCGCCGAACGACGGCAGCGACGACCCCACGTACCAAACACAATTGCAGGAGTGGATATTCGAGGGAAAAAGAGGTTGCATTCTTGAGGTCCTGGGAATTGGAATCCTGGGCTTACTCTTGAGCAGAATCATTCACTGGGTCCTGTTCCGAGCCTATCCGGAAGCGGCTCAAGTCCTTAACTACTGGATAACATTTCCGACCTTGGGACTGGTGTTCTGGGGTATGGGCGTGACGTACGTCATGAACAAGTGGCAACTCTCGGTCGAAGTCATCGATAACCACTCGTGGGTATTGATTGACTTCTGGCCGGGAAGGTCAAACCGGAAAATTAAGTTTCCGACCGGTCTGTATTTAATTCCGTCGTGGTGGTGGCCAAAACCAGACAATTTGACAAATCACGAAGACCAGACCGTTTTGCTCCCAAGCGAAGACTACCCGGCAAAAGGTGGCGAAGGGGCGGCTAGCGTAGTCGGTTCCTTTAAGTACCGAGTTCTCTTCGATAAGGCGGTGGAGTTCACAAAACTAGATAGAAGTGTCATCGAAACCGGTCTTGTCCAGTATGTAAAAAGTCAGATAGGTACAGTCATCGCGAACCGAGAAATCAAAGATATCGTCGGGCAATCGGTGGAAGTGGCAAGAGAAGCAAGCAGTATATTCGTGGGTGCGACAAGAAGCCCTACCGAAGTGGCATGCCATGTTGAGGTGGTTACCGTAACCATACAAAAAGTGGCTCCCGATGACAATACTAAGGTGCAACTTGAGAAAAATCAGGCAGCAACGGCTCTGAAAAATCGTATGAAAGACATGTCTGCCGTTATCGAAGACAAAGACGGAAAAGATATCACAGACCCCGTACTTCGTTTCGACAAAATCAAATTGGCTGGAATCGACCCCGGCCGCACCATAACCGACGACAAGAAAGTAATACGCTACGAAACCGACGAAAATACTGCGAAAGCGGCCGAAGCGCTTGGCGAGGGTTTTGGCAAGGCCATGGTTCTCTTGGCGGAAATCGCAGGCGGAATAAAAGCGCTCAAAGGCGGAAAACCCGGAGGTAAAGGTCCGAAAGGAGGAAAATAATGAGTGCTACATCAAGAGGTAACGGAAGTCCGAGTGTCACGCCGCCTCCGACCACCACGAGTAGCGAAGAAGGCAGACCGGCAGGAAAAGCGGCGGGATTAATCAAGGGCTTCATGTTTCTGATGATTCTCATCTTGGTAGGCGCGGGCATCCTTCCAAACTTGCCAGCCGGTTCGTTCAAAGTCATCGGACTCGTAATCGGCGGCCTAATCGCCCTCGTGGTACTTGTGGCGATTATGGGCGGCGGTAGCGGTGGAGGAGAGGGCCACGGGGCAGGATTCTTCGTAGTACTACTTGCCCTCATCGCGGCCTCGGCCCTTGGCGTTCTCTTCACGGAGAACGTGAAAAAGGTGCAGGCCACGGAGAATAACCGGCAACGGGAAGAGCGGGTGATTTTAATGCCCCCGCCCGCGCCAGAGCCAAGACAACACTTCGTTGTCGAAGCTCCGGTGGGCCAAGAAATCCGCATCCCCATACCCATGGGGTTCACCTGCGACACCGACCCTGTCGAGTACGGAACAAACCACGTCGTCTGGGTACGACGTGAGGGAGAGGATAGGTTCAAGGATTGGAAAGGTAGACCAATGGGTAGCTCCAAAAAGAGCTGGTCTAACTACAAATACTTGGAATCGGCTGGTTCTGTTCCGGTAAAGGTGGAAGTGGACATCCACCCAGAAAGATAAATGTTCACGCACGCGGGGTTTTGACATAACGTCTAACCCCGCTTTTTCGTTCCAAAATATTTAAACAAGACAAAACCCCTCCGGTTTGCGCCAGAGGGGTTTTGCTTGAGAAAATCAGAGAATCTTCACCGTACCCTCAATAATGTTTTTAAGGGCGATAGCGGCAATCATGATGGTCATACCGAGGATTCCCCAAATCATCTGCTGCGCGCCTTTGCCACGGGCCTCGGCATCGTCCGCTTTACCGATGAAATTATACACCCCCCACACAAACACTATTGTCGCGACACCGAACATGCCGTACACCAAAGGCATCAGAATGAACTTGGTGATGTTATTGACAAGGGTGTTAACTGCGACAATGGAAGTGGCCTGCATACAGTGGGAAGGTACAAAGTAAACTTAACGTACGGGAGCAATAGCACCGTATTGCACCGGAAGAGCTTCACCTCGAGTGTCCAAGTTGAAAGTACCGACGAGAATGTGAACGAGTCCCCAGACAGACACCATAACGAAAATACCGATAATACCCCAGATAATGAGCTGCTTGGCGCCCGCGCGAGCCTCTTCGTCGCCCGCTGAAGTCACGAAGTTGAAGACGCCGTAAATAAAGACCAAAACACCGAGTCCGATAACGAAAGGAACGACGGCGTCAATGATGTTTTGCAGTATCCTAACAAGGCTGAAAGCGTCCGTGGCGGCCGCGGTGGCCGCCAAAGCCACTACTGGTGAAAAACCCGAGAGCAAGGCAAGTAACTTTTTCATGTGATTTAGCAAAATCATGCTGGGCATAACTTTGCAATATAATAATAATTTTAATAAGCTGAACCGACCTTTAGGATAATGATTTATTCACTTCACATAGTATACAACCGCTGGGGCAAATAACAAGGGGCTACAACAGAGACTGTGGATAATAATTATTCAAAATGTATACGAACTGATACACTGTAAGGCATGACGAAAAAGAAAACTACAAACCAGCTGGTAGAAGACTTAGCCAGAGCCGTACAAAAAGGATTTGTTGAGGTGAAAGAGGAATTTAAAGAAGTGAGACAAGAAATTAAGGAGTTGGACCAAAAGGTTGACAAACGATTTGACAAAGTTGAGGAACGATTGGACAGAATAGAAGGTTTTGTTACCGGACACGGCAACAGGCTTGACCGACTTGAAGATAACATGCTGGTGGTAAAAACAAAAGTCGGGATACGATAAAACTCCGAGAAACCCCTCCCCGCTTGCCTAAGCCCGGACAAGGCGCGCGGGGAGGGGTTTCTCTCCGTAAGAAAAAATGACCGGCAAAAAAATATCAAGGACCGACCTTGATATTTTTTGTTATGGGCTGGGCTTGTATTCGGGCAACAGGTCGGGGGCTACGGGCGTATTGTTAAGGTCGAAAGTGCCGACTAAGATATTCACGAAACCCCAAATGGAGAGCATCACGAAAATACTGACAATACCCCAAATAATAAACATTCTTCCCTCCGCCCGCTTTTCCTCGTTGTCCCCCTGACGAATGTAGCCGACAACCCCCAAAATGACGATGAACGCGGCGATGCTGATGAGGAAAGGAATGATTCTCGACCCGACGGCGTTCATCCGGTTTATGAGGTCAATCAGAGTTTTAATCTGGGTAGTGGGAATATCCAGAGGTTTGTAGACATTCGTAACAACATCGGGCGTATTGGTCAGGTGGAAAGTGTTGTAAAGAATGTTCACCAAACCCCACACCGAAATCATGACGAAAATACCGACAATACCCCAAATAACAAATTTCTGGCCCTCTTTGCGTTTTTCCTCATCGGCGGCGTTTAAGATGTAGCCCACGATGCCGTAAATCACAATGAGTACGGCGAGACCGACAAGAAACGGCACAATGGCATTTATAACGGCTCCGAGCTGGTCAACAAAACCCGCGATGCCCCCCGCGCCTCCGATGTCTTTTAAAACTTCATTTAAGTGGAAGCCGTAATTGCCGTCTCTGGTGTCGGTACTCCATCCGCGCGTCTGGAGAGCGGCTTTAATTTGAGCATCGGTTGGGTACGCCCAGACGGCTACCGGGGCAAGGAGCGCGGCCGAAAGCGAGCAGAGCATTAAAAGGGCGACGAGATAGCTCCCGGAGCGACTTTTGAAATTTTTTGATTTAATCATTGATTTAATTTTAAATTGTAACTCTTCCTTTCCCCAAGGTTCGACCTTTGTACAAAGGTCGAACCTTGGGGAAAGTTCTTTCACACTCCAACTGAAAGGTATGTCGCCGTCAAAATTTTGGCCAAACCCCAAAATGAAAACATGACGAGCATACCGAGAAGGCCGTACGCGATGAGCTGTTTCGCCTTGCCGAGCCGCTCTTCATCTCCACCGGCATTTGCGTACTTTAAGACCCCCGTTATAAACCCGAAAAAACCGAAGCCGGCGATAAACGGTACCACCACATTAAGCACTCTCGTAAAGTTATTGACAAACTCCGTGAGATTCTCCGGCGAGCCGTCGGGCTTCAGAGCAAAGACCGTGAAAGGAACTGCTACCACGGAAAACACAAAACACAGTACACAAAGGCTCCAAACAAACGAGGTCAAAAAACCCAAAAGCACAAACTTTTGTGTTTTGAATAGTTTGTGTTTTATTTGGAATTTGGACACTGTGTTTTGTGTTTTATACTCCATAAATCTTTGTGAAATTTTCGTATATTTAAGGACAGGAAAGACGGGTATTGCTCAACTGGTTAATGGTGCCGCAAATCACGGCGGACAACACTTTGGCACCAAGGAGAATTGCCACGCCGATAACGGTCCAGAGAAACGCCTGCCGCGCCTTGGACAATTTCTCTTCGTTCCCGCCGGCGGTCACCATCAAAAATCCCGAAAAAATTAGAAAGAATATCGAAAGCAGACTGGCAATCGGAAATATCGTATCGAGAAGGGTGGTCACAAAAGAAAAGACAGTGGTATTGGCACCTAAAGGGTTGGGGATGGTGGCTATGGTGCGTGTTTGACTGTCGGCCGCAAAAACCGGAACGTGGGCAAAGGTCAAAAACACACTAGCCAAAATCCAAAAAAAATTCTTACTTTGATTGAACAGTTTGAACATTTTTTATTAATTATGTTTAACCTAGGGCGTTGGTGGTGTTAAAAACGAATTGAATCTTTTTGCGGGGTCGGCATTTGTAGTGTCGAGAAACGCGGCCTCAATGGAGTGTACAATGAGCCAAGCTGATAACATAAAAAGAAACCCGATAAGCACCTTGCCGAAAATCGCTTTGGCTTCCTCTATTTTACCCATTTCTCCCGCCGCTGTCATCATGAGGAAGCCGGCATAACCGAACGCGAGGGTGGAAATGGCGCTACCGGCGATAATGAAAAAGTTCGTGATATTGCCAATGAGGGTGATGATGTCGCTGAAATGGCATTCTTCGGGAGTCTGCCCTTTGACATCTTTGATGATACCATCGCCATTTAAGTCTTTGGTGCCGCAGGGGACGAGACCTGGGTCAGGCGTAGCGGCCGAAACCGCTACAGGAAAAACTGCAACGGCAGTAAAAATTATTATTGCAAAGAGCAGACTCGGAATAATTTGTCCGTAAGGTGTCATAAATTTATATGCGGTTCAAGAGAGAGCGGAGCTCCCTGCCGGCGGTGTCAATCGCCGTTCCGGCTTCCGACTCGCCGCTTGTGATAGATTCTATCATGTTCTCGAAAATGGCGTTCGACTGGAGGGGGTTCGGGTCAAGCCAGCCGCGGGCCCTCACGGCGGAATTGTAAAAAACGGACTGGTAGGGGTCACTCGGGGAAGCCACCAGCATATCGCGGCGGACCGGCGGCAAGCCAGTCTTCTCGCTCCAGAGAGCAAGCGGGCCGGCCGAGGTAAGAGCGAGAATGTCGCTCAAAGCGTCGGCCGCATTTCGGGAATTCCTCAAAATGCCAAGTCCCCACATTTTGCCGAATGTAACAGCCACAGCCGAACCTTTGGGCTGGGGGAAAAATGTCAGGTCAAAGTTAAGGTTTGGGTTCTTATTTCGGATTTTCGAACTTTCGGAGGCAAAACCGAAATAGAAAGCGAGATTGCCGGCCGCAAAAAGGTCGCGGGAAGCCGGCAGGGCGCGATTCCAGGAATAGTTGGGCTTCACCGGATTGGCAAAATCGGTATAAAAATTAACCGCCCCAATGCTTCCGAGGGTTGCCGGAGTAAGCGTGGGGATAAACCCCGGTCCGTCACTTGCCGGAGCGACAAGGGAGTTGCCGGTCTGAAGCAGAAGCGCGGCAATAATTTCTTTGGCGTTGGTGATATTGCGGAACTCCCCCAGCGCCACGCCGCTCCTTACAATGTTTAGACTCTTGTCTTTGAGAGTCAGGCGGGGGGCAAGCGAGAGAAACGCGTCCCAGGTTGAGGGCGGCTTTGCAATCCCCTGATTCGTCAACAAGTCACGGTTCCAGTACATCACCAGAGGGTCAATGGCGAAAGGCATGGCGACGATGCCATCACCTTGAAGGAACAACTCTCCTTCCTCTACAAACGTATCTCTAAACGTCCGGAGCGGCATGGTGGTATACGAAATCGGTGCCATTTTGTCGCCGTGACGTAAAATCAAATCCTGCGAAAGCAAAACCACGTCGGGACCGCTGCCTCGCGCCAATGTTTCCAAAAGTTCCTGGTCGAAACTTTCCGGACGCTTTTCAATGTAAGAAATTTTGAGGCCATTACCACCCTTCGTCAGCTCATTTAAGGCGCTGTTGAAATCAGCCGTTGAAACAGTGCCCCAAATCAACACTGGCACACCGCTCCCTTTCCCCTTGCTCTTGCTCGTCGCGAGTATGATAAGACCCGCTACGAGCGAAACGCCGAAAATGGCGAGAATGACGGCTTGAAAGGCGGAAATCTTCATAAAATAATAAGATTATTTTAGCATATATCAATATACTAATACATACGAATCTACTAATACCTACCAATGTTACAGTCAGGAGTCTTATTCGTAGGTATTAGTAGATTAGTATCAGTTATCTTCGGAAGATAAGGCCGTAGTGGTGCGCGCCGGCGTCTTTGATATCGCGGTCAAATATAAAACCGATTTTTTCAAAAATAGAACGGGCCGTATCGGCCGTTACGACATGCTCAGGCTGCGGACCCAAGCCGCCATATGAATCTTTCCAGTCAACGAGAAGCAGCCGGCCATCCTGCTTGAGAATCCGTTTCACCTCAAGGGCAAAAGTGTTTTTGTCCTCAATTTGAAACAAGGAGTTGCATACGAGCGCGACGTCAACCGAAGCGTCGGCAAGCCGCGTGCCGCCCAGTTTTTCGATATTACCCCACAAGGCTTCGACGTTAAAAAGTTGATTCCTGACGGCTTCATTCTTTATTTTCTGAAGCATGTCTTTTAGTACATCCACGGCGTACACACGTCCCAACGGACCCACCATTCTTGCCGCGGGAATAGCGTAAAAACCTGCGCCACTTCCCAGGTCCGCCACAAACCTGCCAGAAGCGAGTTTGAATTGGTCTAAAATTTTTTGAGGGTCACTGAACATAGGAATGTAAACTCTAAATCCAAAACACGAAATTCGAAACAATATCTAAATCACAAATTCAAAACTTCAAACGGACGGGGTTTTTCTGTTTGGAATTTTCCCCTTTTTTAATTTGAAATTTGTTTCGGATTTGGTGCTTCGTGCTTTTACTTTAGACATTATTCTAACACCCGCAACACACAATTAAAAGTTAAAACCTACAAGCATGTTAGAGATGCGATAGCATCCCCTTCCCGCAATTTCATCACCCGAACACCTTGTGTTTGCCTCCCGATAATCGGAATCTCTTTGATGTCGACCCGAATGACCTGACTCTTTTTTGAAATGGCAATCACCTCTTCTATCTCGGTCTCGTCGATAACTTTCGAAGCGATGAGTTTGCCGGTCTTCGGCGTTATTTTGGCGGTTTTAATGCCCGAACCGCCGCGCTTTTGGGTTTTGTATTCTTTGAGGTCGGTTTTCTTGCCGTAGCCGTTTTCCATGATGACAAGAAGCGCGGGGTCTTTCTGATTCTTTTTGATGATATCGGCGCCGACGAGAGCGTCGTTTTTGCCCAAACGAACCACGCGCACGCCGGAGGCTGTGCGGCCCATTTCCCGCACATCGCTTTCTTTGAAGCGGATTGATTGACCGTTTGCCGTGACGACAATGCAATCATCGCTCTTCTCAACAAACGATGCCGATATGAGCTGGTCTTTCGGCTGGAGTTTTATGGCGATGAGTCCTGAACGACGAACGTCGTGAAAATTTTTGGCCGCCGTTTTTTTGCCGACACCGCCCCTTGTTACCATAAGAAGAGAGAGGGTCGACTGCTTAACTTCTTTCGGCATCGCCAAGATGCTGGTAACTTTTTCGTCGTCGGCGAGCGAAATAAAGTTCACGATTGATTTACCCTTGGTCGCCCGTTTGCCTTCGGGAATTTCATACATCTTAATCTGGTACACCTTGCCTTTGTCGGTAAAGAAAAGCAGGTCGCTGTGCGTCGTGGCCGTAAGAAACATCGTGACAAAGTCCTCTTCTTTGGTGTCGAGGTCGATGACGCCGACACCACCACGCTTCTGCTTGCGATATTCCTCGGGGTCGGTACGCTTAATGTAGCCGCCCTTAGTGAGCACCAGCACGCTCTCCGTGTCGGGAATCAAATCTTCCTCCGAGAAAGTGCCGACCGCTTGCTTCACGACTTTGGTGCGGCGTTCGTCGCCGAATTTCGCCTTTACCTCTTTAAGCTCGTCTTTAATTATGCCCAAAATGCGCTTGGGGCTTTCTAAAATTTCTTTGAGAGTCTTGATGAGGTCTTGCACCGCTTTGAGTTCGTCCTCGATTTTCTTGCGCTCCAAACCAGCGAGACGGGCGAGCTTCATTTCGAGAATGGCAAGGGCCTGAAGCTCGGAAAATTTGAATTGCTTCATCAAGTTGGTTTTCGCCTCCTCCGTGTCTTTGGACTTCTTGATAAGCTTGATGATTTCGTCGATGTGGTCAAGGGCCTTTTTCAAACCAAGTAAAATATGCTCGCGGGCTTCCGCTTTTTTCAAATCAAACTCGGTGCGGCGGCGGACTACGATGACGCGGTGCGCCACGAACTCCTCAAGAATCGCTTTGAGAGAAAGGGTTTGCGGAATACCGTCCACAAGCGCGACCACGTTGAAATGAAAAGCTTCTTCGAGCTGGGTGTGTTTGTAGAGGAAATTCAGAACCTTTTCCGGATAAGCGCCCTGTTTCAAATCAATAACCACCCGAATATCTTTTGACGACTCGTCACGTAAACCCTTGATACCGTCGATTTTCTTTTCGCGGACGAGGTCGGCAATCCGCATGATAAGTTCGGCTTTGTTGACCCGAAACGGAATTGAGGTGATGACAATCTGGAATGTGCCGGACTTAGATTCGACAATTTCCGCCACACCGCGCGTTACTACGCCGCCACGGCCACTGCCGTAGGCATGAGCCAAATCCTTGGCGCCAAACACCACTCCGCCAGTCGGAAAATCGGGACCTTTGATAAATTGGAGGAGGTCTTCAGTGGTGGCGTTCTTGTTGTCGACGAGGTGAACGGTGGCATCAACAACTTCCGCGAGATTGTGGGGAGGAATGTTGGTGGCCATACCGACGGCGATGCCAAGAGTGCCGTTTAATAATAGGTTCGGCACGACGCTCGGCAAAACGGTCGGCTCGTGTTTGGTACTGTCATAGTTCGGCCGAAAATCAACCGTTTCTTTTTCTATATCGCGAAGCAGGTCGGCTGAAATTCGTGACATCTTGGCTTCGGTGTAGCGGTGAGCGGCGGCGGGGTCGCCGTCGATTGAACCGAAGTTTCCCTGACCGATAATAAGGGGGTAACGCATGGAAAATTCCTGCACCATTTTGACCATCGTGTCGTAGACAGCCACGTCGCCGTGAGGGTGGTAATTACCAAGCACTTCACCGACAACCGTCGCCGACTTTCTGAATTTGGCGGAAGAAGTGAGCCCCATCTGATTCATGGCGAAAAGAATGCGGCGGTGAACCGGCTTAAGGCCATCACGTACATCCGGAAGCGCACGCGAGGTGATAACCGACATGGCATAATCGAGATACGACTCGCGCATTTCGGTCGTGATACTGCGGGAAACGACGTTGACATGAGCCTTGATTTCAGGCTTCTTTTCGGGGTTTTTTTCGGGTTTTTTGTCAGCCATAATGGAAGTATTCTAGCAAAATCAATGAGAAATTGGAAGCCCCAAAACACTCTACTTACTTGCTGGACTTGAAGTGCCAACACTAAAAAATTCCGAGCTCATTTCCTTAATGGAGGCGTAAAAGATACCGAAACTCTCCTTTATTTGCTCCAGGGGTTTTAGCTCTTCCGCAACGGCTTTGGAATCAATAACACTCTCCCCATCTCCAAAATTAAGGGTAGAAAGCCAAATCAACACAATCACTCCCATAATGACGGCGGCCGTTATAACCGCGACCCGTTTGCGATAGTGGAGCGGCTTTTTGCGGAGTTGTTCCAAGTAGTTAAGCATACTAATCTGCGAATTATACTAATCTACAAATACCTGCGAATAAAAAGCCCGAGTTTAGGATTAGTAGGTATTCGTAGATTCGCATGCATTGGTATATTGGTATAACTACTGCGGAAGCAGTACAACCACGTCACCCTCTTTTCCCTCCAAATCTTTTTTCTTGAGCGTGAGTTTGTCTTCGGCCTTCACCCCTTCTTCCCCCGCTTCTTTGAGAAATGTTTTAAGGTTTTTGTCGCCCGCGTCCGCGTAGTGCATGGGAATGATGAGACGAGGTTCAAGCTTCACCGCCAGTTCATAGGCCGCCGCGGCGGAAAGCGTTCCTTCTCCGCCAATCGGCACGAATAAGACGTCGATATCGTCGAGTGCTTCTTTGGTTTCGGCCGACAACTCTTTTGAATCAAGCGCGCCCAAAAAACACAGGTTCATGCCTTCAAGCGAGATACTATATATAGTATTGATGCGCGCCTCCTTGGCACTCGCCGAGAGTCCATAGTGAGACTCGCTTTTGAAACCTTTAATAAAAATGCTTTTGATTTCGTATTCACCGGGGCCGCTTACCGCAAACGGCTTGTGGTCGCCGTGAGTGACATTGTCCACACCGTTCATGTCTTTGTCGTTCAATGACACAAGCGCGATGTCCGCGCCAAAACGCGAGGCCTTGTGCCTGGACTCTTTTGACACGGGGTTCAGCGCCAACACAGTGTCGCCAAATTGAATTTTAAATGCCTCTAAACCGAGGTATGTGATAATCATACCGAGAATAGTAAATAGAAAATGGAAAATAGTAAAGCGCCTGCGGCGATATTTAAATGTTTAAATGTTTAAATAAAAACCTCGATTTCCATCGAGGTTGCAGTTCTAACCCATTAAGAACTTTATTGTTCGTTTACGCCAAAGTTTTTCTCGAGCAACGATAATCTCCCTTATCTCACGCACCGAGAAGCCGCGAGATCGGATTTTTTCCCCGTCATGCTTCCGAACACGAATACTTTTGACTCCATGTTTATCGACTTCCACATGAAAGTCGAATTCCCAGAAAAGCGCGCTCTCGATACAATCATGAAAATTTTTCTCGGCGGTTGAAGGGCTGTGCCGAAGATGCTTCTGGTGTTTCTTTCGCGCCATCTCCCTAAGCCGGTGAAGTTTATCTTGTCGGCCGATGTAAGGAAAAAGAATCGGCCACACCGCGTGCGAATAGATGTAGTGATAATCGAGTTCAAGATTGAAGTTGGAAGCAAAAAAGCTTTCGTTGTAGTGAAAGGGGATGTTGGCGTCTTTGCCGTATTTTTTCGCAATCTCTTTCACTTGGACATTCAACCCGTCTTCACAGAGATACGTCATCTCACCGGCAACTACCGCTACATCGAAATCAGACTCTTCGTACCCGTAACCTTTAAAGCGGGATCCGCACGGTGCAAGTCCGATATAGTCAGGTCGGGTTCGCTGAAACATATCATCCGCTTCTTTGAGGAAGGCATGATACGCCGCATCGGATGAGCCATCAAGAGTCTCTTTTACAAAAAGCCCTGATGACATTCGGGATGTCGCTCGCGCAATTTGCTCCGGTGTCGCTTTAAAATCCAGCCGTTCTTCTGTTACTTTTTCAGTGCTTGTCTGCATTCAATGTCCTTTCCTTGTTTAGTTTCGGCAACTCGTTTTCTGACTGAACATAATCATAGAGTAGCTTGAAAGTCAACCGGTTTCGGAAGGTTTAGCCTTCCGAAATATTTGGACATCGAATGTCCAAATCGGGGGCTCTCATTAAACCTCTTGACCTTAATTTTACAACAATATACACTTTATTACATGGAAAATATGAAAACAAGAGAACAAATGTGGGAGGAAATCAAAACTATCGTGTCTCAAGATGAACATCTCAGTTCGTTATTTTCCGATTTTGGCGGAGACAAAGCCCACGAAGACCCATCTTTTGAGGAAAGCTTAGGCGACATCAAAAGAGGTAAAAAGAGCTCTTTGGAATTCTACGTTGAACAAAACATCAACACGCTTGGCCAACATAAGAGTGGCTTGAGTGCTTCAGCAGAAGAAGAGAGAAAAAGAAAGTATCAAACACTCCTTACCCTGATACAAGAAGCAAAAAAATAAATCTTTCTAGCCGGCTCATTGAGAGCCGGTTTTACTTTAATTGCTTGCTCCGGTGAGGTTTCCGTGTATAATGCTTGTCAATGCCTGCCTAGCACTTTCTGTTCAATTAAAAAGTGCTGGGTCGCCACTAGGCAAAGGCAATTAATAAAACGCGTAAGAGCTAAACTCCGAGGCACGGGCCGACGAGCCTCTTACCACCATTCCATATGAAAAAAGACGATACGGCAACCCTCAAGGAAGCCGCCGAGTTGGTAGACAGTCTCCCAAAAGACCAGAAGACGCAAGACGAGGAAAAGAAAGAGACCCTGATGGGAAAAATCCTCAAAGACACGGCCAATCCTCCGGCCGTGGGCGATATCGTGGAAGGCACGGTCGTCAACATTGAGAAGTCAAAAGTCTACATAGACCTGCCGCCGTTCGGCACGGGTTTGATTTACGGCCGCGAATATATCAACGCCCGCGATGTCATTAAGAAAGTTTCAATCGGCGACAAAATCGCGGCGAAAGTCGTGGACGTTGAAAACGAGGACGGCTACATTGAACTCTCTCTCAAGGAGGCAAGGCAGGCCATGATTTGGAGCGAGGCCGAAGCCGCTATCCGCGACAAAAAAATCGTGGAACTGACTGTCAAAGAAGCAAACAAGGGCGGACTGATTCTCGAATGGCAGGGCATCGCCGGTTTTCTCCCCGCCTCACAACTCAAAACCGAGCACTATCCGCGCGTGGCTGACGGCGACAAGGACAAAATCCTCGAAGAACTCCGCAAGCTCGTCGGCCAGAAAATTTCCGTCTGCGTTATTTCGGCCATTCCCAAAGAAGGCAAACTGATTTTCTCGGAAAAGAGCCCTGAAGCCAAGGACAAGGAAAAAATCGTCGGCAAATACAGCGTGGGTGATGAAGTGGAGGGTGCCATCACCGGTATCGTGGATTTCGGCGTGTTCGTGAAGCTTGAAGAAGGCTTGGAGGGCTTGGTGCACATTTCCGAAATTGACTGGGCACTCGTTGAAAACCCCCGCACTCATTTCAAAGTCGGCCAGAAAGTGAAAGTAAAAATCATTGAAATCAAGGAAGGTAAAATTTCCCTTTCAATCAAAGCGCTCAAACCAAACCCGTGGGTTGATGCCGCCAAGAAATACAAGAAAGACGACGTGGTTAAGGGCGTAATTATCAAGTTTAACAAACACGGCGCGCTCGCTTCAATCGAGGAAGGTGTGGCCGGTTTGGTCCATATTTCCGAATTCGGCACCGAAGAGAAACTCCGCGCCAACCTCGAACTCGGCAAAACCTACACGTTCAAAATTACTTTCTTTGACGCCAAGGAACAGAAGATGGCCCTTTCTTTCGTAGGCGATAAAAAGTAATAGTCAGTAGGTAGCTAGGCGTTAGGCATTAGGAAAAAGCACCCCCCCTCCCCCCGTTTCGACATACGTCGGAACGTGGAGGTTCTTCATCAAATGTGTTATCATAAAAACAGGAAAGGACTTGCGTCAAACCAACGCTAGAAAATTCTTATGAAAAACCTTGAAAGAGGCGGGGTAAAATCACGGGCACTTTTTACCACATCCGTTCTTCTGGTTGCAGCATTTTGGGTAATTTTCTTGGATGAACAGAGCCGTCCAGAAATCTGCGGTAATTGGAAAACCATTTTGGTCATAGCGATGCTCGCAACAGCCACAGCTACAACCGTCCTTTGTTTCCGCATGAAAACCCCCAGGTGGCTCAGATGGATGGAGTTCTAGCAAGGGTTTTTGCAGTAACATTACAGGCTTCACAGCCTGTTTTTATTTTTCGCGATTCTGCAAGACGCAACTTAACGGAAACTTCCCACGTTTGTAGACATCAGGTGTCTACAGAAACCTAAAAACTCCCTTGACGGCTCATCGCCGTTTCGCGACCTTCGGTTACGAGGACGGAAAGAGCGGAATTGATACTTTTGGAAAGCTTTTTGAGTTCCTCCATCTCGGAAGGTTTGAACTTGCCGAGAATAATTTTGTCCACCGCCGCTTCGTCTTGTGATTTCTTCACAACGGAAGCGGAAGCCGCGATGCCTACGCGTATCCGCGTGAACGCTTGGGTTTTCACCGCCTTGATAATCGATCCCACTCCCCTATGCCCGCCGGAGCTTTTATTGAAAGAAATTTTGAATTTGCCGAATGGAATATCAAGGTCGTCGTGTACCACCACTAGATTAGTGACTTCATTAATCTTTTCCTTGCCTTTACCTTTAAACTTAAATCTTAAATCTTTAATCTTCCTTAGAGATTCTCCCGAATTATTCATGAACGACTCGGGCTCTACCAACAAAACTTTGTCTTTGCCGATTTTTCCTTCCGAAATCAAAGCTTTGAGCTTCTTGTCTGGAACAAAATCCGGAAAATCATTCTCTTTGGCGAACGCTTCAAGGAAAAAACGTCCCGAGTTGTGGCGGGTGTTTTCGTATTCGGAGCCGGGATTGCCTAAGCCGACGATGGTATAGGACATGATTTATTAAATTCTAAATCCTAATATCTAAATTCTAAACAAATTACAAGTCTGAAATCGTAAATTTTAAACAAAATCCGTTTAGAATTTAAAATTTTGATTATTTCGGGCTTTGTTTAGGGTTTCGAATTTCGTACTTCGAATTTTTATTAAAAACAACATCATTATTCTACCACCAATACCGTTCTTGCAACAAAAAATGTAGCACATCACACTAAATGCTCTTGCGTCAAGCGCATCAACGTACTAAAATTCACTCATCATGAGCGACGAAAAAAATAATCTGTCGGAAACAAAGGCAGAAGAAAATTTTTCAGAGGCGAAACCCTCGCACGGCGCTCCCCTCCCCGAAGAAAAGCCCGACACGTGGCTTGATGTCGTTAAATTTGTCCTAATCACCGCCGCCATTGTCCTGCCGATACGATTTTTCATCGCCCAACCTTTCCTCGTATCCGGCCCGTCCATGGACCCGACCTTCCACGACAAGGATTATCTGATTGTGGACGAAATAAGTTACCGTTTTGAGGCGCCGAAGCGCGGCGAAGTCATCGTTTTCAAGCGCCCCGGCGAAAGCAAGTACCTTATCAAGCGGATTGTGGGCCTTCCGAAAGAAACTATCGAGCTTCTCGGCGAAAACGTAATGATAAAAAACGCCGAACACCCCGAGGGCTTCGCTTTGAACCAGTCTTTCGTGGTAAATAAAAAATCGGAATCGAAAACCACTATCATTCTTGACGACGGTGAGTACTTCGTCATGGGTGACAACCGCCCCGTGAGCTACGATTCCCGCGCGTGGGGCGGACTGCCGACCAAAAGTATCGTGGGGCGACCTATTCTTCGTTTATATCCCTTCAACAAGATGACATTCTGGCCGGGAGACCACAGCGAGTAAACGGAAATCCGAAGCACGAAATTCTAAACTCTAAACAAATTCCAAATAGTAAAATCCCAATGTCCCAAAAACCAGTTTAAAATTTAGAGATTGAAATTTATGATTTGTTTAGAATTTCGATATTAGGATTTAGAATTTACAAAAAATGCCTCCCACCACGCTCAAAAAACCAAAAAGCAAACAGTCCTCGAAAACGGGTACAAAAAAGCTGGAGACGTGTTTGCATAAAAACATAGACCTGCCGGCGGAAATCGCCCTTTACTACGGCTTCACCCTCTGTGAGCCGCCCGTCATCACCAAAGACGACAGCCGAAAAGCCCGCAGCATTACCGAGCCGGAACTTAGGGGCAGAGAATCCATCGACGAAACTTTGAAGCGATTTTCGCTTGAGGAAAAAGTGGCCCTGGTCCGGATGTACCACGAGAAGAAACTCGAGAACGGCCCCCAGCCCGTAATGTTTTACTTCGGCAAACCAATTGAAAGCGAAGACACCCCCCGCAAACCCATAAGCAAAGAACGGAGCATTTCTCTCGAAGTCATGGGGGCGGACAAAAGCATCGCCGAAGCCCTTCTCATCAAAACGGCGCTCGAAATTCTCAAGGAAGAGGGTTTCGAAAATCTTTCGGTGTACTTAAACAGCGTCGGCGACCGTGACACCGTGACGCGCTTCAGCCGCGAACTCACCGCATACTATCGCAAAAATATCGAGGAACTCCCCGCCCACTGCCGGGCGCTTCTCAAAAAAGACGTCTTCGGCCTGCTCGCCTGCAAAAACGAAAAGTGCCGGATTATCAAAGACAGCGCGCCGAAGTCCATAAACTTCCTGTCCGAGGACTCCCGCGGTCACTTCAAAGAGGTTTTGGAATATCTCGAATTTTTGGAAATTCCCTACGAGATTGACCACTTCCTCGTCGGCAACCGCGCTTTTTCCTGCCAGACGATTTTTGAAATTCACGACCCCGCTAGCCGCGACAAATGCGAACCGCTCGCCATCGGAGTTCGCTACGCGAACATCGCGAGGAAACTTGGTTTCAAGCGCGACCTTCCCGGCATCGGCATTCACCTCTCATTCAAAGCCCGAAACGAGCAGAAAAATATCAAGTTCCTCAAACCAAAAATTTATTTTATCCAACTTGGATTCGACGCGAAACTCAAAAGTCTCAAAATCATCGAGATTCTCCGAAAAGAAAAAATTCCGATGTATCAGGCAATATCGCGCGACCGACTGATTTCCCAGCTAGGGCTTGCCGAGAGCATGAAAATCCCCTACACCATCATAATGGGTCAGAAGGAAGCCATCGAAAATACGGTTATCGTCCGCGACATGGAAAACCGCTCGCAGGACACGGTGAAAATCGAAGACCTACCGAAATATTTGAAGAAGTTGTAAAAACCCTCAATAAACATGCCCGCCTCCTCGGCGGGTCGCCGGTGAGGCGACTTGCGGAAAAAAATTTCTGTGCTAGTATAGTGCGACTATGGCAACCAACGTAGAAGTCACAAAGACCGGAACCGAAAACAGTATGGGTGTTTTGCGACGCTTTACCAAGCGCGTGCAGGGCGCCGGCATTCTCCCGCGCGTCCGTTCGCTCCGCTACAAACAACGCAATCAATCGACCTACAAGCGGAAAGTGGCGACTTTAAAGAAACTCAACCGCCGCAAGGAAGTGGACCATCTCATCAAGCTCGGTAAAATGCAGGAGAAAACCAGATAGTAGGTAGTAGTTAGTACTTAGTAGGTAGAGAAAAAGAAAGCAGAATTACATACGTGCAAAACTCCAATTGCTCTATTACGAATACGACAAAAGGCAAGCTTCCAAGCTTGCCTTTTGTCTCGATGAAAGAGGCGGTGCTGGGAAAAAAGTACGATTTAAGCGTGGTATTCGCTTCGCGCCAGAAAATGCGGGAACTGAACCGGACACACCGGGGTAAAGACGAGGCGACGGATATTCTAAGTTTCGCCCTATCGGAAAGCGCCGGTGAAATGTACTTAAACTGCGGGGAGGCGAAAAGGGAGGCGAAAAAATTCGGGCGGGATTTTGAAAATTTCCTCGGTTTTCTCTTTATCCACGGTTTGGTTCATTTGGAGGGATTTCAACATGGTAGTAGAATGGAGAAACGAGAGGCCAAATTTCGAAAGCAATTTGGCATCTAAATTCAAACGGCAAAATCCAAAAGTCAAAATTGCGAGTAAAAAGCCAAAAGCCGAGACTTTTGAATTTTGAATTGTATTTTTGCCTTTTGATTTTTGAATTTTTACTTTCTACCCAATGTCCAAAAACACATCAGTCGGCATAGACATCGGCTCCTACCAGATTAAAGTGGTGGTATCCGAGGCCGTACGGGAAAAAGAAAAAACCTCCCCGAAAATCATCGGCGTGGGTTACGCCGAATCGCGGGGACTCCGGCACGGCTACATTTTGAACCAAGAGGAAGTTGCGGGGAGTTTGCGCTCCGCCGTCAGTCAGGCGGAAAAAGCCGCTGGCGTAAAAATCAAAAAAGCGTTCGTGGCGATTGGCGGAGTGGGACTTTCGGGCGTGACCTCAAGCGGCACCATCATCATCTCCCGCGCCGACTATGAAATCACCGACCTTGACGTAAAAAAAGTAATCGACGCAAGCCTCTCCGAAATTCCAAAAGCAGTCGCGGTCAACCGAAAAGTGATGCACACCGTGCCGATTCAGTTTAAAGTGGACGGCAAGCCCGTGTATGGGAAACCCCTCGGCATGAAAGGCACGAAGCTCGAAGTCAAAACCCTTTTCATCACCTGCCTCGAAAATCACTTCAACGACCTCGTGGAAACACTTGGCGAAACCGGCATTGAGGTGGAAGACGTTGTGGCGGCGCCTATCGCGGCCTCTCTTGTCACCCTCTCTAAACCGCAAAAAATCGCGGGGTGTGTGTTGGCGAATATCGGTTCGGAAACGGTATCCATCGCCGTTTTTGAAAACAACATGCCGATTTCGATTGAGGTGTTTCCGTTCGGCGGCAATGACATCACGAACGACATCGCCCTCGGCCTCAAGATTCCGCTTGAAGAAGCCGAGGATTTAAAACGCGGGGCAATTGTGGGCGTTTCCTATCCAAAGAAAAAACTTGATGAAATTATCGCGGCCCGCCTGTCGGACATTTTCGAACTGATTGAAGCGCATCTCAAAAAAATCGGGCGAAATGGCCTGCTGCCCGCGGGGATTGTACTTACGGGCGGCAGCTCCGGCATCGAAACCATAGAAGATTTGGCCAAAGCGGCTCTGCGCCTGCCGTCACGCATCGCCTCTGTTAATTTCGGAGAAAACAAAACCCAAGTAAAAGACGCCTCGTGGTCCGTGGCTTTCGGCCTCTGCATTTTGGGCCTAAGCGAGGAAGACCAAGGACTCAACGGCATCAAAATGGCCAAAAAAGCGGGCGGAGATGTGGTGGGGTGGCTCAAGCAATTTTTGCCCTAGCAAAAATTGCGGAATCAGGAATTATGAAGTGGAAATCATGATATAGAAACACGGACCCCCGAAATTTGGCGGCCAAATTTCGGGGGCTCTTTCGTGTCAAAATCTATTCTGGAATTCCCTGCCTTGCCGGCAGGCAGGTCAAGAACTCCAGAATAGATTTTAAAAAACTGTGAACTACGAAACTGAAACTCACTTTCCGCGAAGAGAAGTTCCTCCCGCGCGCCTTGCCTGCCTTGCCGGCAGGCAGGTCCGGACGGGAGGCAAGCGGGAGGAACTTCTCGGAGCGTGAGTTTCGTAATTCACAGTTAAAAAGGAAAATCCCGTCACTCACTTGAGTGACGGGTTGGAAAGATGAGATTTAGTTTCGGTTAGGGTTTTTCACTTCGTTCAACGGAAGCTGCCAGTGTTTCGTGAAAATGATATGCCGATTGAACTCATCGTCAACCAGCCTAATCATCCCTTCACCGATATCCGCGAGCCGCCACTTGGAAAAAAGAAGAACGAGGGTAGCAGGCGACCCATCACGAGGTAAAGCGACCATCTGCCACTCTCCGTTCAGGCTGGCGGTCGGGTTAAACGTGGCCAACCACTGAAGCACCAGCACCGCGACGCGTTTATTCATGTCGAGACCTATGGATTGTATCGGCCCCCGAAAGGTCCCGTTGGAAAGTTCCGATTCAATATCCTTTCCCACTATTTCACCGGTTCGGTCGTTGAGTTCTTCCCACGTCATTATCCTTCCGTCTGTTGTCCCGTCTTTTTCGTCCATAAAATAAGCCTTTCTTGTTCAATTCCTGGACTTTTTATAATCCATAAAGGGTAATTCGTCAACCCTTGTATTTATTTTTACAGTTCTGCTATGATTTAGCGAATAAACGAGCATAGCGAGTATTATTCGCTTAACCCAGCACTTTCTTGCATTAACGCGGGTAGTGGAGTAGAGTAAGATTTCCATTTCAATCACATTTTATCAGCTATTAAACGAATGAAAGTGCTGGGTGATGATTTTCAACAGCTCACTTCGTTCGCTAAGAAAATCAATCACATGCCCCAAATCACCCCTGACGTTGAAGCATTCGCCCGCATCAAAGTGTTGGGCGTCGGCGGTTCCGGCAAGAACGCCATCAACCACATGATTAACTCCAAAGTGAAAGGGGTTGAGTTCATCGCGGTCAACACGGACGCGCAGGACCTCCATAACACCCAATCAAAGAAAAAAATCCACATCGGCAAGAACCTCACGCGAGGCCTCGGCACCGGCATGAATCCGGAACTCGGCAAGCGCGCCATTGAAGAAACCAAGGAAGAAATTCAGGAGGCCATCAAGGGCGCGGACATGGTGTTCATCGCCGGAGGCATGGGCGGAGGCACCTGCACCGGAGCCGCGCCGGTAGTCGCCAAGACCGCCAAAGAAATCGGGGCGCTCACTGTCGCCGTTGTTACCAAACCCTTCTTCTTCGAAGGGGCGCAGAGAATGCGTATTGCCGAGCAAGGTCTTGAGGAACTGCGCAAATCGGTGGATGCCATCATCATTATTCCGAACGACCGCCTGCTTTCCACTATCAGCAAGGAAACCACGGCGCGCGCCGCCTTTGCCATGTGCGACGAGATTCTGAAACAGGCGGTGGAAGGTATTTCAGACCTCATCACCACTCCGGGGGTTATCAATATCGATTTCGCCGACATTCGCGCCATTATGGAGAACGCTGGCTCGGCTCTCATGGGTATCGGCACTGCCTCCGGTGAGAAGCGGGCCGAGGAAGCGGCGAAAAACGCCATCAACTCTCCCCTTCTCGAACTCTCCATTCACGGCGCCAAGGGCGTACTCTTCTCGATTGCGGGCGGCGACGACCTTACTATGTTTGAAATTCAGGACGCCGCCAAGGTCATCACGGAATCAATCGACTCCAATGCCAAAGTTATTTTCGGTACGGTACGCGACGAGAAGCTTAAGAAAGGTGAAGTCAAAATCACGGTCATCGCTTCCGGTTTCCCCGAAACAGCCATGAAGAGAAGCTTGTTTGGCACAGATGATCGCGGCAAAATCTTTAACTCCCCCACTGTAGCTCCGGCCGCAAAAGAATCGGTTAAGGAAGAAAAAAAGACGGCTGAAGACGCCGATGACGATTGGGGAGCAGTTCCGGCTTTTTTGCGAAGAGCAAAAAAGTAGGCTCTGGGAAAGAAGGCACTAGGCCTTAGGGAAAATCCGACAGCTTCGGATTTTTTCTTACCTTTTTGTTCGCTTTATGTTATCATAGAGTCTAAGATAATTTTTTTCTTAACCTAGTGCCTAAAGCCTAGTACCTAGAGCCTCATATTATGTACGATTTAGCCATCATCGGCGGCGGACCCGCCGCCGTCGCCGCAGGAGTGTATGCTTCCCGTAAGCGGCTCAAAACCATTTTTATCACGAAAGACTGGGGCGGCCAAAGCAACGTTTCCGAAGACATTCAAAACTGGATTGGCACACCCTCAATAAGCGGCGCTCAACTTGCTGAATCTCTGAAGGAACACCTGAAGGCTTACGCAGAGGATATTGTAACGATTCGCGAGGGAGAACTGGTGGAAAATGTCGAGAAGGCTGAGGGGGGGTTTAAGATAAGTACGGCAACTGGCAATTACTTAGCAAAAACAGTGCTTATCGCCTCGGGAAGCAGCCGGCGGAAACTGGACGTCCCCGGTGCGGCGAAGTACGAAAGCAAAGGCATCGTCTATTGTGCTTCCTGCGACGGGCCTCTCTTTGCCGACCAAGATGTCGCGGTCATCGGCGGAGGCAACGCCGGTTTTGAAACCGCCGCACAGCTCCTCGCCTACTGCAAAAGCGTCGTGCTTCTTCATCGCGGCGACGAATTCAAGGCCGACCCTGTGACCGTCAAAAAAGTTCTTTCGAATCCGAAAATGCACGCGGTGTTGAACGTCGAAATTCTTGAAGTTGCCGGTTCGCAATTCGTCGAAAAAATTATTTACAAAGAAAAAGAAACGGGCAACAAAGTGGACCTGCCTGTTACGGGAATTTTCGTCGAGGTTGGCTCGGTACCCGCAACCACCTACGCTTCAAAACTGGTGGAGTTGGACAAAATTGGACAGGTGATTGTTGACCCCCGCAATCAGCGGACATCAGTGGAGGGGGTTTGGGCCGCGGGAGATTGTACCAATGGGTTATACCACCAAAACAACATCGCCGCCGGCGACGCCGTGCGGGCGCTAGAGGATATTTATATGTGGTTGCATGGGAAATAAACTTTCCGTCTAGTACCGAAACCATATCGGCTAATTCGTACGAATTAGCCGATATTGGAACGAAAAACATTAGCACTGGTTAGTGGTTTTCATTAATGGAAAAATCAGCATAGCTTTCCGGCAGCAACTCGGACAATTTTTTTGACTTATTTTCCGACAAGTGAACAAGCGTGTTTTTGTTTTCTGGACTAATTTGCATTAGTAGCTCTCGGCACCTTCCGCATGGCGGTAAAATTTTTCCGTCCGACAAGACAGCAACAATTTCGGCAATTTCCGATTCACCGCTTTTCAACATTTCCACCACAGCAGAATGCTCGGCGCAAAAACCGATACCGCACGGGCAATCAAGGCAAATGCCGGTAAAAATCTTTCCGCTCGCCGTAAGCAAAACCGCGCCGACTCCGCCGCAACTGCTGTCTTCGCTCAGTTGTCGCTTAGCACTGACATTCAGAGCTTTTTCGTATAGTTTAGAAAAGTTGGTCATAAAATTTATTGGGGTGGGCGGTGCAAGGATCGAACTTGCTACCTCCTCGACGTCAACGAGGCGCTCTACCAAGTGAGCTAACCGCCCTTTATTTTTTCAAATGCATGGCGGAGGAGGTGGGATTTGAACCCACGAGACCCTTTCGAGCCTGCCGGTTTTCGAAACCGGTGCCTTCAACCACTCAGCCACTCCTCCAAGCTCCTTCCGTCCGCAACGGAGAGAATATAACACCTTTTTGCCATTTTTACAAAAAATGCTATGCTGTTCTTGCATTCGTCTTGTATTCGGGAAACTTTGAGTTTTGATTTTTAACTTTTGAATTTCTCTTATGGCCCTATCGTCTAATAGTTAGGACGTGAGCTTTTCAAGCTTAAAATCCGGGTGCGATTCCCGGTAGGGTCACAGGTTTAGAGTGCAGCGATAAAGCTGTGACCTTAAGGAAGCGTTGGTACGCTTCCGTCCGGGAATCGCAGACCTTCTCCCATATTTTTAAGATTTTCTGAAATCGAAAAAATGGGAAAGGTGTACTGACCCTGTAAGGGTCGAACTTCCCGGTAGGGTCACAGGTTTTGGGCACAGGAAAAACCTGTGACCCTAAGTGAGCAAACTGCTTTGCTCATGTCCGGGAATCGCAAGACCTTTCCATGTTTCGTCGGCGAAACGGGAAAGGTACCCGCGGTAGTCGAGAAGTCCGGTAGGGTTACCAGTTCAATCTTTCTCCCAACATCATGACCTCCTTCCGTATATATTCCAGAAATATTTTCGGCGTGCCGATATTCGCGCCGAAGCGGCGCGCGCGGATAAAAAATATCTTGGAACAGTTAAACGCCGAACAGGCCGATTTCGTGCTGTTGCAGGAAGTGTTTATGCCGCGTGACATGCGGGCGGTACGGAGCGTCTTGACCCGCTTGGGTTCTCGCATGATGCGACCAAACAAGGGACTGCTCCGATTTAGCGGTGGACTATGTGGCGTCATAAAAAAAGAAGTTGATTGTAAACACTCGTTTAAAAAATTCGGCTATTCCGGCTTCCTGACCGACTTCACCATGGCAGATAAAATAGCTCAAAAAGGTTTTCAGATATTCGAGCTTACTTCACCGTTTCAGGCTGTCATCATCAACACCCACCTCACCTGCCCGCACGCCAAAAAACTTGATAAGTCCAGTAAACACAAAGCGCTCCTCGCATCACAACTGGCCAGTATCGAAAAATATATCCGTGGCAATCCCCTGCCGACTATCATCTGCGGGGACTTCAACATCGAGCCGCAACAGGATATCATGCGGCAATTTATCGCCGACAACGCGCTTACAGACGAAACAAAGCACCTCACCAGTACTTATATCGGAAACCACTTCCGACCCCGCTGGCTCTTCCGACACTCCGCCAAAACCAAAAAGCCTGACTATGTCCTGTCGAGAAATCTGCCCAAAGACTGGTCCGTATCGATACGGGTAGCAGAAGACAAAAGCTTTCTTTCCGACCATGCAGGTTTGATTGCCACGATAGAAATTGCTTAAAAAAACCTTTTGATTTTTTAAAGAAAAACGTGAGGCTAAACCTCACGTTGTTTTGTTATCGGAGCAACTCCTCCAAGTCGGTAATCATCGCGGATGTGGTCGGTTCATGACCGGCACCGGGTCCGGAAAGCGTGTACTTACCGCCCGAACCGAGTTCGCCTTCCACAATATGAATCGCGTTCCCGACTCCGCTCGGAAGCCATGAGGTAAGTTCTGATGAATTTCCAATCAAACGAAACCCTCCGGAAATATACCAGCCGCTTTGAAAGACATTAAAGCTGTTACCGAAAAATATCTGTTCGGTTGAAGGTGGACGATTGGAAAAAGAAACCACCGCTCTGTAATCCGCACCCCTGTCACTTAACCTGCTAAGGTCGTGGCTTGTCTGAACAAGTAAGCCCAGTTGATCGGGAGTCAGGGGCTCGTCGCCCGCCAGTACGGTGTTAAAGAAAACGCACGTTTTCAAACGAACATCAGTAAGCTCACCGTTGACGAGACTCAAAGCGTCTGTCGCACCCGGCTCGGCGTAGCCCAACCTACGGGCTTCAGCACAGGCTTCTCCGAGACTTCGCCCACGACGCATCTCATCAAAAACAAAATTGAGCGTACCATTCACAACCGCGTTGATTTCAACTTGTTGCCTCGCAAGAAGGCGTCCTTTCACGTAATTGAGCATTCTCGTGCCTCCCCCAACCGCGGCACTAAAACCGATTTTACCGACATGAGGCTCGAGAGTTTTGGAATGGTACGCCCACGCGCCTTTTTCACAGGTAACAATTGGAACATTATGTCCCACGGCAGTGAGAATGAAGTCCCGAGCGCTTTCCCCTTTGTCCAAAGTGGAAATGGCGAGACAAACCGCATCGGGTTGTTCTTTTGAAAGCAACTCTTCAAGGGTCGGATTGCTTTGATTACGACGAATAGATAAAGGAACGTTAACCCCACTTGCTTCCAGACGGGCACGAAGACACGAGGCGATACCACCGGCACCGATAATTGCGACTTTTCTTGTTTTCATAGAGCATGGAAACCGCTTGTTTGGTTGAACTTTTAAACTAAAGAAGATACTACTCAAAAGGCTCAATATTGCAAGGCAGAGAAGTGGCAATTAAAACTTCAATGCGGTAAAGTATCGAAATGATTATTTTAGGCATTGAAACCTCCTGTGACGAAACCGCGCTGTCTGTTATAGACATACAGGAGGGTGCTAGTGGGGGAAAAGAGATAAAAATCCTCGCGAACCAAGTGCTTTCGCAAATCGAACTTCACAAACAGTACGGGGGTGTGTTCCCCATGATGGCGAAAAGGGAGCATGCGAAAAACCTGATTCCGTTACTTAAAAAAACTTTGGAGGAATCGGGGTTCGGAAGCCACAAAACACAGTTTCCCCGCCTGCAAAAGACTGGCACTGGCGAGCGGGCAAACACCAAACAAACCACAAATTCCAAACCTCAAAGCTGGAAAAATCATTCTCACATTCTGCAGAATGTGAGAATGATTTTGGAGCGGGAACCCGAACTGCTGAAGCAATTTGAAAAATTTATACCGACATTTGAAAAACCGACCATTGATTTGATAGCGGTCACGGCAGGCCCCGGATTAGAGCCCGCGCTTTGGGTCGGCATCAATTTTGCCAAAGCATTGAGTGTGGCGTGGAACATTCCCGTTGTACCGACAAATCACATGGAGGGACACGTCCTCATCGCGTTGCTTCAGAGCGATGAGGAAAAACACAAAACACAAGACACAAAAACCAAACAAATCATAAACTCGAAATCCCAAATCCAAAACCCTTCACGCTATACCCTACACCCTATACCCTTACCGGCTCTTGCTCTCCTCATAAGCGGCGGACACACCGAGCTGGTCCTTATGAAAGACTGGCTCAAATATGAAATCGTGGGGCAGACGCGCGATGATGCCGTGGGAGAAGCCTTTGATAAAGTGGCAAGAATCCTCGGTCTTCCCTACCCCGGGGGGCCGGAAATTTCCCGCCTCGCGGAAGAGGCGAGGAAATTTCCGAATTACGAATTACGAATTACGAATTACGAACCGAGATTGCCGAGACCGATGCTTAACAGTAAGAATTTGGATTTTTCTTTTTCGGGACTTAAAACTGCCGTCTTGTATTTGGTCAAAAAACTGCCCGCCCCTCTTTCCGAAAAAACCAAAATGGAAATCGCCCGCGAGTTTGAAGATGCGGTAACCGAAGTCCTTGTTGGAAAAGTAAAAAAGGCGGTTGAAACACGGGGGGTACAAACCTTAATCCTCGGCGGCGGCGTGGTGGCCAACAAAAACATCCGTACGGCATTTGAACAACTGACGGCTGAACTGGGCATCGCCCTTAAACTTCCTACCATTGACCACGCCACCGATAACGCCTTGATGATTGCTATTGCCGGATATTTCAGTAAGACAAAAGCCTTGACAGAAACAACAGGGGCGCTTGAAATAAAAGCGGACGGAAACTTGCATTTTTAAAGTCCGCTGGTATATAATCATTCGCAGTGCGATGAAGATAGATATTGTGCTGGCAACTACCCCTCGACACGTCACAGAAGTGGCTATCGACAGAAAAGTACCGAAAGGGAAAGCTTCTGGGGATAAGATAGACCTAGGGTAGCAGAGACGTATTGTGGCGCTAAAAGACGCCCACGTCCATGTCGCGGAACCACCACGGCGAACCGCGGGACCTGCCTGGACCCGCACCGCGCCCGAGTCAGGGTTTCCCGACACAGACACCTCCCCTAGAGACGGGTGTCTGGCACATTCTTCATCGCACGTTCTTTCCTTTAAGGCCCCACTTTCGTGGGGTCTTCGCTTTTGATAAAAGACTTATTTTTGCTATGATTTCCTCATGCCGTTAAACGAAAAATTCCTCAAGCCCTACAATCCGCAGGAGGCCGAGGCCCGCACTTACAAACTCTGGGAGGACAGCGGCTTCTTCAACCCCGACAATCTTCCTAGCGCCTATAGCCTAGAGCCTAGAACCTTCACCATCATCATGCCCCCGCCAAACGCGACCGGCGTGCTTCACATGGGACACGCTTTGGGACTAACGCTTCAAGACATTATGATTCGCTATAAACGGATGCGCGGCTTCCGAACACTGTGGCTCCCCGGCACCGACCACGCGGCCATCGCGACGCAAGCACGAGTGGAAAAAGAGATTTACAAAAAGGAGGGGAAGTCCCGCCACGACCTCGGCCGTGAAGAATTGCTGAAACGTATCGACACCTTTGTCGAAGAAAACCGCCACACCATGACCTCTCAAATGAGAATCATGGGCGCCTCGTGCGACTGGTCGCGCGAAGCGTTCACACTGGACGAAAAACGGAGCCTCGCCGTGAGGACAATGTTCAAAAAGATGTATGACGACGGGCTTATCTATCGCGGTCACCGCATAGTCAACTGGGACCCGAAAGGACAAACGACAATTTCGGACGACGAGATTGTGTATCAAGAAGAAAAAACCACATTTTACTATTTCAAGTACGGTCCATTTACCATCGGGACCTCTCGCCCGGAAACAAAATTCGGCGATAAATACGTGGTGATGCACCCCGACGATAAACGTTATGCTAAATACAAAGACGGCCAGAAAATCGAACTCGAGTGGATTAACGGGCCCGTCACCGCGACAGTCGTCAAGGATGCGGCCGTTGATATGGCATTCGGAAGCGGGGTGATGACGATTACACCCTGGCACGACACGGCCGACTTCGATATCGCCCTACGCCATAAGCTCGATAAAGAACAAGTTATCGACGAGCTTGGCAAGCTCCTCCCCATCGCCGGAGAGTTTGCAGGCCTAAAAATTGCCGAAGCCCGACTTAAGGTGGTGGAAAAACTTCGGGCCAAAGGGCTCATTGTCAAAGAAGAACCATACACGCACAATGTCGCCACCGCCGAGAGAACCGGCGGCATTATTGAGCCGCAAATAAAATTGCAGTGGTTCGTCGACGTCAATAAGCCGATTAAAGCGCGCGGAGGAAAAACCCTTAAGGACTTGATGAGAGAAGCGGTGGCGAGCGGCGAAATAAAAATTTTGCCGGAACATTTTAACAAAACTTATTTCCACTGGATTGAAAATCTGCGCGATTGGTGCATTTCGCGCCAAATCTGGTACGGGCATCGAATCCCTGTCTGGTACCACGAGCCTCGATGCGTACCGAGAAAGGGGCACGAGGATGATGTAAAAAAATGCAAAGAACTTATTGTCTCTGGAGAAAAACCGACCTGTGAGTTCTGCGACGCTGAATTTGTACAGGACCCCGACACTTTGGATACGTGGTTCTCGTCCGGACTCTGGACCTTTTCAACACTCGGCTGGCCCTTCGACTACGCTCAGGGTAAGCCCAAACCTGGAAATGACCTTGACCTCTATCATCCGACCGACGTGCTTGAAACTGGGTATGAAATCCTTTTCTTTTGGGTGGCGCGCATGATTCTCATGTCCGAATATGCGCTTGGCACAGTCCCTTTCCGCACAGTCTACTTACATGGTACGGTTCGGGACGCGAAGGGACGGAAGATGTCAAAATCTCTCGGCAACGGTATCGACCCGATAGACGTGGCAAAAAAATTCGGCACCGACGCCGGTCGCATGGCACTTGTTGTCGGCAATACGCCGGGGACGGACACAAACATCTCCGAAGACAAAATCCGCGGGTACAAGAATTTCGCCAACAAGCTCTGGAACGTTACCCGCTTCGTACTGGAAAACACCGATGGCATCGCCTATGAAAGAGGTTTTGAAAAATATACCGAAAACGATATCGGGCTCCGAAAAGAGCGTCACGACATGACGCTGGATATCACCAAGGACATGGAGGAATACCGTTTGTATATGGCGGCCGAGAAACTTTATCATTATGTCTGGCACGCGTTTGCCGATAAAATTATCGAGGAAAGCAAACTTATTTTCAAAAACGGCAAGGCGGAAGAAACGCTCTCGCGCAAACAGTTTTTACTACACTCTGTGAGAGAAATTCTCATCACACTTCACCCTTTCATGCCTTTTGTGACTGAAGAAATTTGGCAAACCATGGGACACAAAACATTGCTCATGGTTGAAGAATGGCCCACAATACAAATTACGAATCAATACGAATCTACGAATCCCGAAAAAAATAAAAGCGGCAATTCTTAATTTTCCTGTTTTATTCGTATATTAGTAGAAATTCGTAATTCGTATTAAAATGCCTTCCGCCCAAACAATTTTCTTCGCTCTCGCCGGCGGTATCCTCCCCGCCCTCCTGTGGCTTTGGTTTTGGCTTCAAGAGGACCGGCTTCACCCCGAACCGCGTAGCATGATTATCCGGACCTTTATCGCGGGCATGTTCGCGGTACCCTTGGTCCTCCCCTTGGAACAACTTATCCAAAAAAATTACGCTTTTGATATAACGCTCGTGGTATTTCTTTGGGCCTGTGCCGAAGAATTGTTTAAATGGCTCGCGGTCTACCTGGCCGCTTTTGACACCAAGGAGTACGACGAGCCGATTGACGCGGTAGTCTATATGCTGACCGGCGCTTTGGGTTTTGCCGCCATGGAAAACGTTTTTTTTCTCATTACCTCGATTTCCAATACCAACGTCGTGGAAAGCCTGGTAACCGGAAACCTGCGCTTTATCGGCGCCACACTGCTTCATGTGCTGTCATCCGGCGTTATAGGCCTTTTCATGGGATTATCGTTCTGCAAAAGCGGGCTCGCCAAAAAAACATACCTGCTCTTCGGTCTGGCTCTTGCTATCCTATTGCATACACTCTTCAATGTTTATATAATTAGAGACGGCGGTACGAGTATTTTCATTATTTTTTGTTTCGTGTGGGTCGCCGTACTCCTGCTTATCGCTGGTTTTGAAAAAGTAAAGAGAATTAAGAAATGTCAATGATTATAATTAACTTACCCGACACTTTCTCTAAAATCTGAAGCGGCCATAAAAGTTATACCACTTCCAAACAATCTAGTTTGTAGTACTATGTACGCTATAAGAAAGTGCTGGGTTATGATTTTATACAACTCATTATCATTCGTTAATAAAATCAATGAAAGACAAGAGGTCATTTTTTGAAAGGCTGACGGGCGCGGTTACGGTTGATGAGAGTGAAAACACTCCGTTATCGGCAGTTGCTTCTCGCGGCGGCAAAATCAAAAAAACCGAGAAAGAAAGTTGGATTGAGGAAGAAAGCGAGGAGGGGCAACTCACCGTAGACGTATATCAGACCGCCAACGACATAGTGATAAAAACCATGATTGCCGGCGTAAAACCAGAGGATTTGGATATTTCAATCACCCGCGACATGGTGACAATCAAGGGCAGGCGCGAGGAAACCCGTGAAGCGGATGAAGGTGATTACTTTACCAAGGAATTGTACTGGGGAACTTTTTCCCGCACTATTCTCCTGCCGCAAGAAATAGAAGTTGAGGCGGCGGAGGCTTCGGAAAAACACGGCCTCCTTATTATAAAATTGCCGAAAGTGGACAAGGGGCGGCAGACGAAACTGAAAGTGAAATCGAACTAAATAGAATCAGGAATCACGATTCAAGAATATACAAAAGAAAAATTCCGCTATGCTAAGCGGAATTTGTATTTTGAGACGCAAGTGCGGGAGTCGCCTTTGGTTCGACCTTCAACACGGCAAGGTCAAGCCCAAACGTATGATGTACACACTCTCGAAAATGGTCACCAAAAGGCATTGACGCTCTTCGGGCTGGAGATACCCACCCAAAATTCACGAACTCAACATGGTACTCATCACTCAAATTATTTTCCAGGGTAGCCGCAAGCCACGAATAGCGCCCCTTGTTGCCGTCAGCGAATCTTACAATGTCGGGGGAATTCACCACCACCTTTTGAGGTTTGGGGAGAGGGTGGCCATTAAACAACTTTGCCACTTCCACCATACTGTCCACAATGACCGAAACCGCTTTCGGCGGAATTTCCCTTTTCTCCAAAGCTCTACTGACTGCTTCGGGGTCATAGGCTCTCGGCAGGTAATTCACGTAAAGAACGGGTATTTTGTCGCTCATATTTTCTCCTTTCAAAAACTTGTTAAAAGTTATCACATTGCCACTTGCAATACAAGCGATACAATACTGGAATGGAAAAACAAGAAAAACTGAACGCCCTGAAAAAAGAACTGGAAATGGCGAACTTACCTCTCAAGAATTCGGCCAATTTGGTATTTGGCGAAGGCGATATTAATTGCGCGGTGATGTTTGTGGGCGAAGCGCCCGGATTTAACGAGGACATCCAAAAACGTCCCTTTGTGGGCAGAGCGGGCCAGCTTCTCGACGAATGCATCAAAGCTATCGGCTGGAAACGCGCGGATGTCTATATCACCAACATCGTCAAACGGCGCCCACCGGAAAACCGGGACCCGCTCCCGGAAGAGATAGAGGCCTATAAACCCTATCTTGCCCGCCAGATTGAAATAATTAATCCGAAAATCATCGCGACCTTGGGTCGGTTTTCCATGAATTACTTTTTACCGTTTGCAAAAATAAGCAAGGACCACGGAAAAATTTTCGAAGCGGCAGGACGAACCATCTTCCCTCTTTACCACCCCGCCGCGGCGTTGCGGGCAACGGCCGTGATGAACGAGCTTAAAGATGATTTCAAAAAATTACCGGATGTGGCGGCGGGGAAACCCGTTTTCAAACCCCCCGTACAAACACCGACTCCCAAAAGAGAGGAAAAGCCTCTGCAAACGAAACTCTTCTAGAATTTGATTTGCCATGCTATAGTTTCGGGCAGCTTATGAAAAAATTGAAAACTCTTTGCGCGTACAGCTATAGCAAGGTTAGTCCGCAGCTCGACACGACTCTGGAAAACCTCTACTTTTGGCTCTTTAACAAAATTGACTGGAAACAGTGGCGGCGGTCACAAGTGTGGTTCTGGTTGCACCGGAAACTAAGTGTAATCAGGGAAATAAAAAAACACGTTGACCGCGGCAATCACGGCAACCTCGAAAGATATGTCCTGTTCTTTTTCGGGCTCCACAAAATAAAAAATTCGATGCTAACCGCTTGGTGGATGCACTTAAATTACGTCGCTCGAATATTCGGATTTTGAAAAGTACCGACCGCTTTAAAAGCGGTTTTTTTGTGCCGAGGACCAGGTTCGAACTGGTGACCCTTCGCTCTTCCAAAAGCGATTTTGGACTATATCATCACCCTCAATTAATAAGGGTGGCGGGGGCTTCGCCTACATCACATAGAAAAATGTGATCGGCTACTTCCTTACGGAATAGTCTCTACACCTTCCAAGTCCTTACTTCGAGGACAAGGCTCGGCTCGGGATTGTCTTATTTCGTCAACAAGAGTTCCCCCGAATTCACCCGCTTTTCGATCCGTCTTACGGCGGAAAGGCCCGAAGATTCAGGCGAATGCTCTACCAACTGAGCTACCTCGGCATTTTTTGCGCTGGTCAATACCAGAACAAAATAATAACGACGTAATTCTATAAATTCTCGACTTGCAACCGATTTTTTATCCCCTCAATAAACCCCATGATACGATAAAACATCTGAGTATCTGACACTATAACCTGAACCGTACCGTAGGGCAAGCGATTAAACGGCCGCTTGCCTTGACTGGAAAGACTTACCGGATACATGGGTTTCTTAAATTGAGAACGAGCTAATCCAGTAACTTTCATCCAATATGCAATCATTTTTCCCGCATCCAAATGTTTAAACAAACGCATTTCAATAACGATTTTTTCTGAAGGAATTTTCAGTATCTCCTTTAGAAAAGAAATAAACACAGAGACAATCGCGGGGTCTGAATTGGTCAAAGATATGGCATGCGCGGTAACTTCTCTCCCCCGTATTATTTTCAACTTCTTATAACCCTCAGCCCAGTATAAGGCGGCCCCGAGAAGCAACAAGTCGGATTGAGTAATTTTACCAATCTTTGCTTGAGTTTCTTTCTTTATTCTTTGGCTCCGTTCTTTAGCTAAAACCGTTTGCATTTTGTTCCTCTGTACCAGACCATTCAGAGTCCCTTGGGCTACTCGCGACTTGAGACGCGCTATTGCTTTTGTTGGCAACACAACATCATGAAGCCAACTGAAAAGTGTTGACTTAGCAACACCAACTTGGTGAGTAATTTCATTGTAGCTACGGCCTTCTAGACGTAGTCTGATTGCCTGTTCTCGAATATTGTTCACACATCTATTATATCCTCGCTAGTTCGAAAATACAATACGCTACTGTAACGCGCTAACTTACTTGATTACTTCACCAAACCATTGAAAAGTTTCCCCAAGTCGGGAAGCTGATTGGCCGTCTTTTGTACGCTGTTAACCGTACCCTTAAGACTGGAATACTCTTTTAGCAACAGATTAACATAAGGTTGAACGTATACGTACGCGCCGTAAGAAATCGCGATAATAATCACCCAGTAAACTATCTTCCACACCAACCCCAAACGGTTACCACGGCGAATGCCGCGAAGAATTTTATTGTTTTCCTCGCCCAGAGAAACCGCCCGTTCCAGCAATTTTTTTTCTTCGGGAGTCACAGGAATAGTATATAGTATTTGGAATTTAGAATACAGTGCAGGACTGCTATTTTGTGCCGTCTTCAGTAATCTAACCGTCTCGGTCGCACTAGCGAGGTAGTCAAAAATAAGCTTTAACTAAGCTCTCACTTTTCTTTTTTCTTTTCTCCCGATCCGCTTACATCCACCTCATAGCTGGTATTTTGAGCTTCAAAGAAGTTGACCAACTCGAAAACGTCGGTGGCGGTGCCCATCCATTTTGCCGGATTGGTAACGTTATAATTTTTTTCCAAACCGAGTTCTTCGAGGCGGCGGTCTGCCACATACCGCACATACTGATTTACATAATCGGCATTAAGCCCGAGAATCCCCTTCGGAAAAAGGTCTTTGTTGTACGCGACCTCTTTGTCCACACCCTCGACAATGATGCTTCTTATCTCTGCTGCAAATTCTTCCGTGAGCAATTCATTATTTTCTTCAAGAATATTGTGAACAAGATTGATGCCGAATTTCAGATGAAGACTTTCATCGCGCAGAACCCATGCAATCATTGAACCGAAATTGCGGAGTTGGTTTCGTTGGCGGAATGACAGTGCGACCATAAACCCGGAATAAAACCAGATACCTTCCATCACGATATTGGTGGCGATTAAGTTTTTGATGAAATCTTTTTTCCCTTCAACTGATTCGATATCAAGCGTTTGCTCGGTCATCTTTTTCAGATATTTCATAACGTATTCTTCCTTTGCCTGCATGGAGGGAATCTTAAGGTGAATGGCGAAAACTTTTTCTCGGTCAAGGGGAAAGGTTTGTAGGACGTATTCAAAAGCAACGCAGTGGTTCGCTTCCTCCCACATTTGTTTGGCGAGGTAGAGGTGACACTCGGGAGATTTGAGATAGGGATAAATACCGAGAGCAATCGAACGATTTACGATGAGCTCGGCGGGATTAAAAAACGCCATAAGAAATTTTACCGCATGCCGTTCGTCCTCGGTCATTTTTTCCCAATCCTCCAAATCCTCCTTGAGGGCAATCTCATGCGGGAACCAAGTGTTACGGACCGCTTGGTTATACAAGTCATATGCCCATTGATATCTGATAGGATGTAGGTTCATATCTTCGGGCGAGGCTTTTCCAATTAATGACATATTTTATATTTTAATTTTTAATCTCATTGGCAACTGTCGCACTGTGCCAGCTCCGCGGGATCTACGGGGCAGACCTTGCTACGAACCGCCCCTGCCACAGGCTTTGCCATTTCTACAACCGGAGAAACGGGCGGTTCTTTGTCCGCAGGAATTTCTAACACAGCTTTTTTAATCGCTCCAAATCCAACCTTGCCTATGTTCACCGCTTTGTTTACGGCAACCGTACTCTGTTCGGCGGTGTGCCGTGGCTTCATGTGAAGATAATAGGTCGTCTTGACGCCTTTTTCCCATGCGGAAATGTAAATGTTCATAATCTCATCGATGTCGCGGGTTTCAAGATACATGTTGCGCGATATACCTTGGTCTATCCATTTCTGAGCGCGAGCGGCTACTTCAATGAACGCGTATGAAGAGGTGGTAAACGATGTTTTGTAAATATTTTTTATGTGCTCTGGTATCTCGGCTATACTTGAAATATCGCCTTGATACTGTACAGTTCTCTCTTTCACTTTTTCCCACAAACCGAGGTTGATGAGATCTTTGACGAGGTTGTGATTGATGTCAAGATATTTTCCGGAAATTTTATTGCGTGAAAATACCTGCGCGAATCGCGGATCGATGCCGGGCGTAGTGGCGGCAACCAGTCCGATATTGGCATTAGGCGCGGTTGCGAGAAGAGTCGCGTTCCTGATACCTTTCGCAACTTTTGCGCGCAAGATATCCCAATCAAGTCCTTTGTGCTTGCTCTCTTTTGAAACACCGACCGGCATACCACGATCATTTTCAAGTTTTGCAATCGTATCACATGGGACTTTCCCTTCCGACCAGCCCGACCCTTTGTAATTGGTATAGCTCCCGCGGGTTTCCGCAAGTGTAGCGCTTTCATCTATTGCCATGTAGCTGATAAATTCAAAAACTCTGTCGGTAAAATCATAGGCGGGCTCGCTATCATACGCCAAACCTATTTTCTCCAGCGCGTCGGAGAGTCCCATGACCCCGAGGCCGACCGCACGATTTTCTTTGTCGGATTTTGCCGCTTCGATTACCGGAAGGACGTTGATGTCGATCAAATTGTCGAGTTGCCGTATCGAAAGACGAACAGACTCTTCAAGTTTTCCCCAATTTACTTCCTTGTTCGAGACATGTGTCGCCAAATTGAGCGATGCAAGGTTGCAAACGGCAATGTTATCTTTGTCCTGCGGCAAACATATTTCTGTGCAGAGATTCGACATATGAATCGTACCCGTATTGTTGTTTAGCGCTCTCACATTTATAGTGTCTTTCCATGTTAGCCACGGATGAGACGTGGTCTGCAGAGATACCAACATATTTCGGAAAAGTTCTGTAGCGGGCACTTTTTTGAATGTTCGGAGGCACCCTCCTTCCGCTTTTTCTACGTATTCCGCATAGCGTCTACTGAAAGCACTTCCGTACAACTCGCACAAATCAGACGTTTCAACGGGATCAAACATGTACCAAAGAGCATTATTTTTTACACGCTTCATAAATTCATCGGAAATAAATGCCGCGGTATTTGCGGTACGCATTCTCATGTAATCGTCTCCCGAGTTGTGTTTCCAGTCAATGAACTCCGGAAAATCGATATGCCAATTTTCCATATAAAAACAGAGCGCGCCCTTCTTTTTTCCTCCTCGCTGAATGGCACGAATAGCAGTGTCGATAATTTTGGCGAATGGAGTCGGCCCTGTAGAGACGCCGTTATTTGATTTCAAGGGAGAACCTACCGCGCGGAGCTTGGTCATGGATGCGCCGATACCGCCCGACCCTTTTGAAAGGATCATGATGTCGGATACCGACTTGGCGATGTGGTTCATGTCGTCTTGTATCTCCAATAAGTAGCAATTTGAAAGAGCCGGTTTTGTGGTGCCCGCGCCGAGATTGGTTGAACCGCCGGCAATATATTCAAACCGCGACATCTTGTCGTAAAAGCGCTTCGCCCACAGAGTCGGGTTTTTCTCATTGAAAGAAAGTCCCATCGCCACTCTCATGAAAAAGTACTGCGGAGTCTCGCGCGGATTTTGAGTCTCATCTTTCAATGAATACCGATTGAGAAACGTGGAAAGTCCGGCAAACTGAAACAGTTCATCCCGCTCGATATCAAGAGCTCCCGCCAACTCCTTCAGATTGAATTTTTCTGCCATGCGCTGGTCGAGCTTCTTATCTTCAACTCCTTTTTTAATATACAAAAGAAAGCCCTGGCGATGTTTTTTCTTTAAATCGTCGCCGTTGCCTTTTTCATATTCCTCAAGCACTTTTCGATATATGGTTTTCAAAAGCAGTCTGGTTGCCACTCGGTCATAAGCGATATCGTCTTTGACATTTTGCAGAGTGGCACTGATAGTCGCCTGATCCATTTCATCGGTTGTGACCCCGTCATAGAGCATCAGTTTTGTTTCGGTGGCAATTTGCGTTACCATCGAAATCGGATTCATCATTCCTTTGCAGGCACGTTCAATGGATCGATTGACCTTGTCCGCATTGAAGGCTTCACGCGAGCCGTTTTTCTTTGTGATTGTTATTTCCATACACAATTTTTAATTAATAATTAAAAATCACTTGCTCGCGGCAAGTGGTTTTTCTTAATTTTCCTTAAAATAGTCGCAAGAAAAACTAGACTTGACGCGAGTCCGGGACAGACGCTTGGGAGTACCAAAGCGTTACATACGAGATCGGACTTTCTGCTCCTAACCCTAAGAGCAACACCGTTGCGCGACAGTGAGGGGATTTCACCCTACTTCACCGTATGTTCTGCCGTTATTGATTTGTACTTTGTATTATACGCTTTTTAATTTTTTAAATAAGAGGGAGCAATAGACAGAAAACCTTTTAAGGAGTAAGTCAACGAGACCGAATCAATTACCCAGCGACAAGCCGCCGACGGGGTAATTGATTACTCAGTAAAAATAAATACAAATCGATCAAACTTACCTCGCTAGGAATGGTGGATTTCACTTGACACACTCAAAATATACCCATGTTGAGCCACCTCGGTCTGTCTCGCTAGCGTGTGGAATTATACAACTCTGCTCGAACATTTTTTGAACGGAACTGACCGCCTCCGCTTCGCTCCGGCGGAACGCTCGGGCGCGGCGGAATTCCCCCCACACCCCCCTTCCGCCGCGCCCTCGCTTCTTGTGCCAAAATTTTTTCCGAAAAGCGGCTTCATTACTTTCGGCCTTCTCGCGCCGAAAGTAAATCTTTCGGTTTATATCCAACCACAATAAAGTTGGCAATCACATTAGGTTCACCCCCACTTGTAAATTTTGCCATCGGATTACTTACAAACCGAAAGACTTTTGCGTCAGGGTTTGCAGTTCCGTGTATCTGCCCATAATCAATACTTAACGATGGAATTACGGGCATATACACAAATTCATATTCTGGTTTATCTTTTACTTTGTAAAACCACATTTTGTCACTATCTTTCACTGGGATTTTATCAACCTCGATAAAACTATCTCCCTCCATTCGCACACAATCAGAATTGAACAACGCACTTTTGACAGAATACTCTGTCCAGTGTTTTTGTAGAAAATCAATTAAAGATAGTGCGTCGCCAATCATAATTTTTGTAAATCTTGCAAGATCTCTTTTAGATTTGAATTACAAATCTTTGCTGTAATCGGAAAATTATTTTCGATATGCTCTCTATTTGTATGAGCAACGAAATTATGTCTTTGTTCAATGATGTATTTTATAATTTCTTGCTCCTTTATCTTTTGAAAATCTTGGTTATTCGAAAATAACTTTTCAAACGAAACTACCTCATCAACTCCTCCTTTTGCTTTCTGCTCCGTTTTATCAAACAAACCACCGACACGAATAATGAGATAGTCTTGAATCATCCTGTTCATTGCGCCTAAATGATTTACATCGGTATTAGAATCAAGGCGCATCCCCTCAACGAGTTCCTTATTTACTTTACACAACTCGTCATGGGCAAATATACAATTTTCAAGAATGTAACTTAAAATCGATTTATCTTCCCTTTCGGACATTTTGTGCCAATTATTTATTTCCAAAAGCAATGTAAATAATCACCTTGCTATAGAATAAGGAAAGTAAAAGATATGTGATTGGTCCCGCCAAAAGCCACCAAAAGACACTCGGATCATAACCGTCCCATTCTTTGATTTGGTAACGAGAACCGAGCTCGGTACTTGTAATTTCGGTAAATATTTTATCATCGCTAACACCTTGTGATCGAAATTCGTTAATAGCTCCTTTTAAATCTGGATACTTATCCAAAAATCTTTTTCCTACTTCCTCATCTGTCAAATCTTTATATGCTGGGAATAATGATTTAATTAATTTTCCGGCACTAATAGCGTCGGGAAGAGTAAGGGGCTTATCGGGATAAGCCGCCATGAACCGATCTAATATTTCTGATTTATAGATTCTCCCACTGACATCTTTCAAATTCCTTTCATCTTGCTTGACGCTTTGATAGTCCTTTTCAAAGTTGATGATAAATTTATGCTCCTTACTTTCGTAAATTGCAAAAATACTTATTATAAAAATAAGGGCAGCTATTGAGTAAATGATCACATTTGCAAACCTGTGCCACCACTTTTTATTCAACTCCTCTTTGGTTATAGACATAAAATTTATTTGATTAAATCATCAACGCTCACATCAAGGGCTTTCGCAACTTTTTTCAAAGTTTCGAGTGTTGGATTATTATTTTCTCCCGACTCCATTTTAATAAGAGTATTATTAGCGACATCGGCCAATCTCGCTAATTTCTCTTGCGAAAGCCTTTTGACCTTACGTAACCGTTCTATATTTTTGGCTAAATTTTGGTTGTTTGACATATTACCAGTGAGGTATTAACATTATATTGAAGTATCCACTTCTCTGTTGATATTATGATGTTACACCAAAATTTAAGGAAAATCAAATTAGGGAGCTTAAATATGTTGCCCGCGCATTGGGAGGGAGGGGCAAGGGCAACTCTTTTTAGAAGCCGCTTTTCGGAAAAAATTTTGGCACAAGAAGCGAGGGCGCGGCGGAAGGGGGGTGTGGGGGGAATTCCGCCGCGCCCGAGCGTTCCGCCGGAGCGAAGCGGAGGCGG
>Ga0209515_10001184_pt1 | contig 44964 bp, 43 predicted proteins | sample Subgroupgradi54m_FD_187454 | JGI IMG/M metagenome (GOLD analysis project Ga0209515, IMG submission 187454) | Subsurface groundwater microbial communities from S. Glens Falls, New York, USA - GMW60B uncontaminated upgradient, 5.4 m (SPAdes)... ... | reverse complement strand
GGGAACCTCCAACTTAATTGCTCCTTTCACTTACTCTGTAACTTGCACTGGAGTTACCAACCCCCCCGCCACCGCCAGCGTTTTGGTTAATGTCAAACCCCAGCAAGCCGACATCACCCTGACACCAAACGCTTCCTGCGCCACAGTCGCCAGTCCCGCGACTATCGTTACTTCCTTCACGCTTTTCCCACCAAATCTTGCCGTCTCTTACAAACTTCATCGTTCCACAGACGGCGGTCTCACCTACAACCAATTACCATTTGGCAGTCCAACCGCCGTCACTTTGCCTTACAGCGACCCCAACTTGGGAGCTGGCGCTTACTTCTACCAACTTGAAGCAGTCAACGCCTTCGGTTCCTCGTTCTCCAATCCGGTTTCCCTAACCATTCCGACTTGCGCGGTTTCGCTTCCCACCGTTGACCTTACCGTAACTGATGACGCCACAGTGGACAGACTTCAAGGAGCTGGAGGTAACATTACAAATCAAATCTACAACGGCTCTCACATCTTGCGGTGGACATCTACCAACGCCTCTTCTTGTACTGGCACCGGTTTCTCCACTGGAGTGGCAAGTCCGGCAAACAACACCACCGGCGTTTCAGTTGGCCCTCTAACCACCGCGTCAAATGTTTACTCAATCACTTGCACTGGAGTTTCAGGAACCGCCACCGATTCAGTTACGGTTAATGTCAAACCGCAGCAACCAGTCATTAGCAGTCTTACAACAGGAGCGACTTGCGGAGGGAACATCAGTTTAAGCTACACCGCCTCTGCGCTTGCCACTTCGTACACTCTTTACCGCCAAGTAGACTCCGACACTTCTCCTTATCCTTTGCTTCAAACATCAACAACAATTGCCGGTTTGCGCCCTACGGATACGGGGATCCCAGGCAAAACTTATTTTTACCAAGTCATGGCGAGCAACGCGTTTGGAGATTCATACTCTGTAAGACCAAAATCGGCTGTGGCTTCCGTCGCTTGTCCTGTGGCTTTTGACTACTCTCTTTCAAATTCGGGAGGCATTACGGTTAATGCTGGTGGTTCGGGCTCCAACGCTATCATGGCTACGCTGAATGCCGGCACTTCGCAAACATTAAACCTTACTCTCAATGTTCCTAGTTTGGCAACAGGAGCTACAGCTTCTTGGACTAGTAATCAAATTAATCCAGCCCTGCCTCCCGGGTCGGCAGTTCCGCTTTCTTTCAGCACTCTTACGACAACCCCTGTCGGTAGCTACGACATTACAGTTTCTGGTTTTCCTTCAGACCCCACTCCTTCGGATAATTTCACGACATTCACTTTGAATGTGGTAGATTCGCTGGCGCCTACGGTCAACATTTCCGCCAGCCCTAATCCTGTTGATTTTGACGGAGCGCCGTTTATTACCTGGCACACAACGAACCATCCGGTATCTTGCACGGGTACCAATTTCAGCACAGTTGGAAAGATGGTTGAATCGGATACTGCTATCGGGCTTTCTCAAGAAGCGCCTGTTATTTACAGAATTATTTGTAGCAAGGCTGGCTCTCCTGACGCAAAGGATGAAGTGACGGTCAATGTCAAACCCCAGAAGCCCGGTGTTAAAGTTGCAATATCGCCTTCGTGCGCCAGCGTTTTAAGTCCCGCGAGTGTTACTTGGTCGTTTGATGTGGCTCCGCCACTCCTTGCCACAAGTTACAAAATTTATCGTATGTCAAATGCTGGAATTTACCAACAATTGCCGATCGGCAATCCTGGCCCAGTTGCCATGCCTTACACTGACAATGATGGCGCTATAACTGGCGGTTTTTACACTTATAAATTTGAAGCATGGAACGCATACGGGCCCACTGAATCAGATTTGTTGGTAATTACAGTGCCAACATGTAATGTTCCCAACCCTCCCATAGTCACTTGTTCCGCTTCTCCTTTAACTGTTGATAATAGTGGAACGCAACAGGTAACATGGACGGCGGTAGCTTCGTTAGGCACACCCCCGTATACTTATGATTGGTTTGGTGATTCACCCTTATATACTTACACTGGTCAAACATCTAATACTGTGAGATTCGCTTACCCGGCAAACTCCATCGTTGGCTCCAGGAGCGGACGGGTTAAGGTTACCGATTCATCTGGCGTGTCTTCTTCTGTTACCGATTGCGCAAACAAAGTTTTGATACAAGGTTGCGACGACTTTTCTATCACCGCCAACCCGGCTTCTCTCAAGATGTCTTTTGTAAATATTTCCGCCGTCTCAAGCAAGTCGTTAGTTTCGGTTCTTGGAAATTGTTCCGATAGCATTACCCTTACAGTTGCCCCATTATCCTTGAGGTCAATTACACAAACTGCTTCCGCCGTTACGGGCGAGCCCAATTTCTTTACCCCCCTCACCACAAGCAAAGTGTTCCCTGCGGTTCTTCCACCTATTGGCTACAATGACGGTAACGGTTTGGATATGTCGGTAACAGCTAGAAAGGCAGTTGCTCCGGGCCGTTATCCCGTAACCATTACCGGCACTGGCACTACGCTTGAGCCCCCGCTGACTGGCGCGCCGATTCATCGGTCTGTGACTATTGACCTTATTGTCAATACCGTGATTCCGACATTCAAGGAGTTTTAAGAGCCTGTTCAGAATCTAATGCCTAGCAAAAATGACAAAATTTACTGCGAAAATCACGAAGCGCGAGGAAGCATAGCGAGCTATGTTGACGAGCGATGAGTGATTTGCAGCGGAAATTTTGGCATTTTGGCAGGCAAGCGAGGCGTTTGTTTTAGTAATTAGCGGTTAGATTATGAACAGGCTCTAAGTTTGCGGAGATTGAGTTTTAATGGAAAACCGCCCCGCGCGAAGCGCGGGGCGGTTTCCATGCTATAATTATTTCTTATGAAAATGAAAAGAAGCACGGTCAAAGTTGTTGAGCTTGACGGAAGTTCTCTCACGCAGGAAGACCTATTTAGAATCGTTTCTGAAAAAGATGTGAAAGTGGCCATAAGCAAAAAAGCCATTCAAGCAATCAACCAGTCCAGAGAGTTTGTGGAAAAACACCTGGTTTCAGAAATTATTTATGGAGTAAACACGGGCTTTGGCCCTATGGCATCGCATATTATCGGAAAAAATCAACTGCTTGAACTTCAGGAAAATCTTGTGCGGAGCCACGCGGTCGGTATGGGTGAGCCGATTAAATCGGAATATGCGCTCGCCTCTATGGTTGTCAGACTCAATACTTTCGTCAAGGGCTATTCGGGAATTTCTCTTGAGCTTGCAAAGCGAATTGAGACTTTTATCAATCATAGGATTATTCCCGTTGTGCCAGACCATGGAGCGGTGGGCACAAGTGGTGACCTTGTTCAACTGGCTCACATCGCGCTTGCTCTTATGGGCGAAGGGGAAGTGTTTTACAAAGGGAAAAAGCAGGACACCGCGAAAGTTCTTAAAGCATTGAAGATTAGTCAATACAAATTGAAGTCAAAGGAAGGACTTTCTTTTATCAACGGCACTTCCGTTATGACTGGCATTTCAGCGCTCCTTTCGGTTCAAGCGGAAAATCTTTTGGCTTTGGCAATTAAACTCGGCGCGCTTTCTTTGGAATGCGTGAACGGCTTTGACGATTCTATATCAAAAAAACTTCACGAGGTTCGTCCTCACGAAGGCCAACTGATGGTGGCGCGAGAGCTTCGTTCCATTCTTTCTTCCTCAAACCTTTTGCAAAAGCGAATTGTGTTTAGCAGGAAACATAAAATTATTGACACTGTCCATGAAATTTCGGAAAGTGTTCAAGAGATTTATTCAATCCGTTGCATACCGCAAATTTTGGGGCCGATACAAGAAACAATTGAGTGCGTAAAAAGGGTGGTGCAAATTGAAATGAACTCGGTAACAGACAATCCTATTGTTGATTATGAAGGGGGAATGTTTCTTCATGGCGGAAATTTTCATGGAGATGCTGTCGCCACAGCGGTTGACCAGCTCAAAATGGTTTTGGTAAAACTCACAATGCTTTCCGAACGACGCATCGCGTTTTTCTTAAACCACCGCGCCAATGGCAAATTCCCGCCATTTCTAAACCTGAATACTCCGGGCGTAACACTCGCGCTTCAAGGTTTGCAATTCGTTGCTACTTCAACCACCGCTAGAAGTCAGACGCTGGCGTTTCCGCAATCAATTCATTCAATTCCCACCAACGGTGGCAATCAAGATGTCGTTAGCATGGGAACCGATGCCGCGCTCATCGCCGCGACTGTTGTAGAACATGCCTATATCGTTCTCGCTATAGAAATGGTAACGCTCGCTCAAGCGGTGGATTGCGCCAAAATTGAAAATAGGCTTTCTGATGAAACCCGAAAGCTTTATAAAAAAACCAGAGCATCTGTTTCCACGATTACGGCGGACACGGTCATAACCAAAAATTTGGAAAATCTTTTGCAGGATATTAAAGCTACAGCCAGGGATTAGTTTTTAATTTGTGCAACACCGGGTGTTGCACAAATCTATTAAGGTTATACCATCCCCAACCAAAACTTTCTGAATAGCGCTCTCTGGTGTATACTGAACGCATGAAAAAACACATTGCCCTTCGGGCCCACGACTCAATTACTAATCTCAAAATAGCCATTAAGAATACGCGCGATTCCGCCACCCAGTTGCGAATCAAAGCCATTCTGCTTCGCAAACAGGGTAAAACTCCGCAGGAGATTGCGGAGCGGTTGATTGTCACCGATCGTTCAGTCACAGGCTGGATTTTACGCTACAACAAAGAAGGCAAGGGCGGTCTTGCCACGAAGCCGTCGGGCAGGAAGGAAGGTAATCCCAAATGGGACGGCAAGATATTCAATGATTTAGCCAAAGAGATTGACAAAGGCGGGTATTGGTCAATACCGAAAATGCAAGAATGGATTAACGCCAATCATAAAAAGAATATTCCCGAACAAACAGTCTGGTATCGCATGGACCAGCTTGACTATTCATACAAGGGAGCAAGGCCGCATCCGGTACAGGGAAACAAAGAAAACCAGGAGAGCTTTAAAAAAAGGGCTTTGCTCCATTCTTGGGGCAGTTAAAACAGGAACCGTTTGAGCTTTTTTTCGGCGATGAAATGAGATATGGCCTCATCTCGAACTTCAGGCGAAGTTGGTCTAAGGTTGGCGAGCGCACGGTTATTGACAGTCAGAAGTCGTTTGAGAACCGCTACCTCTTTTCAGCTGTCGCTCCGCTTTCCGGCAAGAGCTTCCACCTCTCGGGCATTGACGGTTTTGACACCACTGCCGCTCATGTTTTTCTTCTTGAACTCAAGAAACAACACAAAGACAAAACGGTAATCGTGGTTTGGGACAACGCGCCGTGTCACCGTCCGAAGATCCATCGGGAAATTCCCGGATTGATTGTTCTTTTCCTTCCTCCATACTCGCCGGAACTGAATCCAACGGAAAGATTTTTTGAGGAATTACGCAAAGCAACCGCCAACCAAATATTTAAAACAATCGAAGAACAAGAACTGGCTATTGAAGCAAAACTGAACGGGTTGGCAGACGACATTGGAGCGATGAAACGCTTATTGGGGTATGAGTGGATTAAAAAGCAGTCGGAAGGGGTTAATTAGAGATGGTATTACGAGCAATCTTTAATAGACCCACATACATTAAGCCTAAGCTATAGCTTAGGCTTAATGTATGTGGGATTTTGTAACTTTTGATGCTATACTTTTTTAGGACTTCCGCAGTTGGTCATAAATTTTCCACAACAAAGTTGTGAAAAATCTTACGACATGATTTTTTAAGCGCAAAAATCAGATGCAGTTTGACCCAGTAGGCGAATCGGCAGGATTCGTGGCTCGGCCGTAGATTGTTCTCAATGAGGCGACCGTGATAACAGATGGGCATCTTCTGCAGAGAAAGAAGATGCCCATCTGTCCTGTTATAGAGGTGTTAACTTAGCAAGACCTCTCGCCCAGATTTCGGTCGCCGAAATCTGGGCGAGAGCGAGAGTCTTTAAGGCGCCAAGCGCGTAAGTTCTGTTTAATATGCCAGAACACAACAAAAAATTTGTTTTCCCGACTCTTCTTGAAAAACCAGAACGACCTTTCAAAGAGGACACAGTTTTATTTGAAAGAGCGTTACGAACAGAAGCCCCGGCATTTTGGCAGAAAAAAGGCGAGGAACGCGCGTTAAAACTTTTTCATTTGGGAGCCAAGCGAATACCAGCCTACAAGGCTTTTTTGAAAACCAACGGCGTTAATCCCGACAGCGTTAAAACCATTAAAGACTTTTCGCAGGTTCCCGTTACCGACAAGAAAAACTATATTCAAGCCTATGAACTTTCCGACAGGTGCGTTGACGGCAGTCTTTCTTCTTCAAAACTCATCGCCACCAGTTCGGGAACTTCCGGCGCGCCGACATTTTGGCCTCGCGGTTACAAACAGGATTCAGAAGCGGTGTTGTCGCACGATTTAATTTATCGGCATCTTTTTTCCATTCATAAACACAAAACTTTAATTCTCATTTGTTTTCCGATGGGAGTTTATGTTTCTGGTGTGGCGACTTTAATTCCAACTTGGCTCTTAACAGCTGGCTACAAAGGCGTTTCTTGCGTAAGCATCGGCAATAATAAAAGCGAAGCTCTGCGTTCTCTTAAATATCTTGCTCCCGAATATGAACAAATTGTGCTTGTCGGCCATCCGTTTTTTGTGAAGGAAGTGCTTGAAACGGCAAAGGCAGAGGGACTTGGTTTTTTGAAAAAGAAAGTTAAAGCGTTTTTTTGCAGTGAAGGTTTTAGTGAAGATTGGCGGGAATATGTGGCGGGAATCGCGGGTGTGAAAGACAAGTTTGCTTTGCTGAACGCTTACGGTTCGTCCGAGATGCTTCTCATGGCGCAAGAAACTCCAGCTAGCATTTTGGCGCGAAAAGTTTTTGACGCTGTTCCCGAATTAAGACAGGAGCTTGCAAAGTCGGAAGCAACACCGTCTCTTTTTCAGTACAATCCGCTTTCGCGTTTTATTGAAGTTTCCGAAAAAAAAGAATTGCTCTTCACCGCGGAGAGTGGCATTCCGCTCATTCGTTACAATCTAAAAGATAGTGGGCAAATTATTTCCTACGAGGAAATGGAAACGGCGCTTTCGGAGCATCGTCCCGATTGGAAAAAGGAAATTAGGGACGCTGGATACCCGCTTTGGAAATTGCCATTTGTTACGCTTGAAGGCAGAAGCGACCAAACGATTATTTTTTACGCCGCCAATATTTATCCGGAAAATATTAAAACCGCGCTTGAACACAAAAAATATTTTCATTTGCTTACGGGGAAATTTACGATGCGCAAAATAAACGCCGACGCAAAGGAACAATTTTTGGAAATCAATGTTGAATTGGCGCCCAATGTTAAACCTTCGCTAGTGGACGCTAAAATGTTGGCGCGATCTATATTTGAAAAGCTCAAAGAAGTTAATATGGAATATGCCGACGCCGTTTCGCATTCTTCAAAAGACCTTCGGCCACGCGTGAATCTTTGGCCGTATCAGCATGAAAAATATTTTCGTTCGGGATTAAAACCAAAGTTCATTATTTGAACGAAAGGCTTATATAAATCGGTTGTGTGAGGCATAGATATTTTCGGGAGCGATACCGAAAGGCGAACTTGAAATATAGTTTTACATATTATATCTTGTGTGCTAAACTCTTAATATAGATAATTGTATTAAAACTTATGAAATCGACATTCAAAGCCGGCGTATACAAACAACAATCGGAGTATAAAAGCTTCAGTCCTTTCCCTATAAACAAATCTTTTGATTGGGGAGATAAGAAAATAAATATGCTATCTGATGAAGCGATGCGCCTTTTGGGTGAACTTAATGCGTATTCGACACTGGTACCAGATGTGAATTACTTCATAAAAATGCACATCGCGAAAGAAGCTACGAAATCCAGTCGCATAGAAGGGACAAAGACCAACATAGACGAAGTCCTTCTTTCCAAGGAAGATGTTGAACCAGAACGCCGTGATGATTGGGCAGAGGTGCATAATTATATTGACGCAATGAATTTTGCAATCAAGGAGCTCTCAACACTCCCGCTGTCCATGCGTTTATTGAGAGGTGCGCATAAAATATTGCTTTCCCATGTGCGCGGAGAACATAAGACACCGGGTGAGATGCGTACGAGTCAGAATTGGATAGGAGGCTCAAGCCCTAAAGACGCTTTCTTTATTCCACCTCATCAAGATGAAATTATCGATCTCGTCTCCGATCTTGATAAATTCTGGCACGATAAAAATCTTGAAATCCCTCTTCTTATCAAGGTGGCAATAAGTCATTACCAATTTGAAACAATTCACCCATTTCTCGATGGAAATGGGCGTATTGGAAGATTACTGATTACATTACAATTGGTCGATAAAAAGATATTACAGAGACCGACTCTTTATCTATCTGATTTCTTCGAGCGACACAGAGATTCGTATTTTGACTCGTTGACATTGGTCAGGTCTTCAAACAACATTGAACAATGGATTAAGTTCTTTCTTTCGGGGGTGATTGAAACGGCTCGGCAAGGTAAGGAAACATTCGAAAAAATAATCGTTCTGCGTCAAAAATATGAGCAGAAAATAATGAAACTGGGGCGACGCGCCGAACTCGGGCAATGTTTTCTGATCGCACTATTTTCTCAACCCATTATGAATGTTAATCAGATCTCGAAAGAATTGAATGTCACTTTTCCAACTGCCGCAAAATTGGTAGAAGAATTTGAAAGGGTATCCATCTTAAAAGAAGTTACCGGTTTCTCTAGGAACCGCTCCTTTGAGCTATTTGAGTATTTAGAATTGTTTAGAAAATAAATATGCCTCTAGATAATAAAGATTTTCCCAAAGACCCACACTCGGTAATGGGTTCGGCGGGAAAAATATGAAAGCCAAAAAAACAAAATTTAATAAATCGCCGGAGTGGAAACCGAAGTTTATTTCGGAGAGGGAAGTGGCCACCATTTCACAAGGTGTTCAAGTTGTGGACACTTACGAGGCGCAACTTCGCGAGCTGTTTGCCATTGATAATCCAAAACTTTTTCATAGCGACGGTTTTGAGAAGGCGTGGCGGAAATATCTTGCGGACACTGTCGCCCTTAAACCGCTTCGCGAAGCGGGCGCTTGGGTATTTTACGCTTGGAGCAACACCGCGGTTCACATACTTTCCGAAGGGGAGTTTTCCCGCGTTCGCACGGCGCGCAACCGAAACCTTATCACAGAAGAAGAGCAAAATAAATTTTATAACGCGGTGGTGGGAATTGCCGGATTGAGTATTGGCGCCAGTGTCGCGCTTGCCATCGCGCTTTCTGGCGGGGCGAAACGAATGAAGCTTGCCGACCCCGACACGATTGAACTTTCAAATCTCAATCGCATTCCGGTTGGAATCGGAAATCTTGGTTTGCCAAAAGCGGTGGTCGTTTCGCGTCTCATTTATGAAATCAATCCATACGCCGAGGTTGAAATTTTTCCAGAAGGAATCACGACAGAAAATATAGAAGACTTTTTTGGTGGAAATAATCCGCTTACAATCGCGGTGGACGAAATGGACAATCTTTCCGCGAAAGAAAAACTTCGGGTTATGGCTACAAAAAAACGAATTCCAGTTATCATGTCGGCGGACTGCGATACCAACAGCGTGATTGATGTGGAGCGATACGATCTTGATCCGAAGACGGAACATTTTCACGGACGGCTTGGCAAGTATACCGCCAAGTCGTTGGCTGGCTTGAGCAAGCGAGAAACGGGAATGCTTATCGGCAAGCACATTGGAGCGGAAAATCACACCGAACGGATGAATCAATCGCTTTCCGCCATCGGTCGCGAGCTTGTTTCTTGGCCACAACTCGGCGGCACTGCGCTTCAAAATGGCACGGCGGTCGCCTACATTATTCGGCAAATTGCGACTGGCCAGAAAGTTACGGGCGGCCGAGCCGTGATTGCTTTGAGCAAAATTCTTTCAGGTGAAAACTATACCAACGATTGTTGAGATAATTTAATCCACGATGCGTGTCGTGGGTAATTATTTATAAATCTCATGTGTGCCAATGTTGATAAAATCAACAAATTCAGTACCGGAAAAAGCTAGCATGATTCTGTATTGTCCTATCACGGTGAATGCCCAATATTCTTTGTATTTTCCGTGAAGTTTATGAGTGTCAAGCCGAGCGTCGAAAGGATTCTTTAGAAAAATCTTTTCTTTTTCCTCGGCTTTCATTTTAACCATCTTCGGCATCTTTTTATATGCCCTTCGGAATTTGGAAGTAAAACGAATAATCATATCGCTATCTCAAACTTGCGAGCGTTTTTAATACCTTAAGCTTATTTTGTTTTTTTTCTTTTTTATAAATAGCTAAAGCTCGATCTGTGTCCTTTTCTTCAAGTAATCTTTTTCCCCACTGTTTGTCAATATTAAGAAAACTCTCATATTGCTTGCGAGGTATAATTACAAGGTCATCATTAGATACAAAATTTCTAGGAATGGTTATAGTAGTCATGTAAGGGTATGGTACCACATTCCTAAAAATGCGCAAACCAAACCGGCATGTTGCCCGGCAGGGTCGGTGAAGATTGTTACAGAGTTGAGGTGGTCGGTAAGGTGGTAGCTTAAAGAAGAAGCGGTGGAGGTGGTAGTCTCGGATGGTTGAAGAATGGTGACTGGCACCGTTTACGCAGTAATCTCTAAACCCTAAACCAGAAAAGAAAGGTACCCGATACCCTTATCCTCTGACACCTTTATCCCACATTTATCTCAATAAAGTGTGATACAATTTAGGAACCAAGTAATTATGGCTGAAATTAAATCCAACAGAGAAGATATGGTGTTGAAAAGGTTATTTTACGAACCATATTTTTCAATTAATAAAAATTCTTTTGCTGAAAAAAAGACGGAATTGCTTGATAAGTTGCGAAGCAAAACAAAAACTGACAGTTACAAAAGGTATTTAGGAACCCCTTTGCGTTATGCTGGTGGCAAAACATTAGCGGTTGGTCATATTATAAATCTTTTGCCCATTAACATAAAAAGGGTAGTCTCGCCTTTTTTGGGTGGCGCTTCGGTAGAGATAGCAATAGCTAAGGAATTGGATATTGAAGTCATTGGATATGATATTTTTGATATTTTAATAAATTATTGGCATTATCAAATAACTGAACCAGAAAAATTATCTCAGAAACTCAAAGAGTTTAAGCCGACAAAAGAAGAATATGCAAGAGTAAGAGAGATAATGAAAAAACATTGGAAAGGTATAAAAAAACTAAAAGGACTTGATTTAGCTGCTGTTTATTATTTTAATCACAATTATTCTTATGGTCCGCATTTTCTTGGCTCTCAATCAAGCGTTTATCTACAGCCTGAAAGACATAAAACAACAGTAGAAAAAGTAAAAAACTTTAATGCAAAAAATTTAAAGGTTTTTTGTGATAGTTTTGAGAATATAATTCCGAAACATAAAAATGACTTTCTATACTGCGATCCGCCATATTATTTAGACGGAGACAGTAAAATGTTTATTGGAATGTATCCACATAGAAATTTTCCGATACATCACAAGGGTTTTAAGCATGAATTACTTAGAGACCAGTTAAAAGCGCACAAAGGCGGGTTTATTCTTTCTTATAATGATTGTTCTACAATAAGAGAATGGTATAAGGATTTCAATATGATAACTCCATCTTGGCAATACACCTTTAGTCAGGGGGATACGAGAATCGGTAAAAATAGGAATGAGAAAAATAACGGTTCTCACATTAAAAAATCACACGAAATAATAATATGGAAACTCCCAGGATAAGAAAAACTAGAGCTTCATCATCAGACGAAGCAAGACGATACCGCCAGCAAGGGCATGACGATGCATTACTCTTTGCGCTTGCGATCGGCTTAAATGAAGATTATAAAAATGACGCAAAGGCAAAAAAAGATGTAATCGATCCTTCTGGCGATTCACATTCGGTGAAAAGTGGAGAAAAAAAGTGGCAGATATTTTTGTATGGATTAAACCGTTTTGAAAGCGACACCTTTTTTCGGGTAATGAATGGAATGGGACAACTTTTGGTTAACTGTATTAAATCTTTCCCAGAAACATATCAGGAATACGAGCAAAATAAAGTAGGGGCAAAAGAGAGGTTACGACCATACATGGTTGCATTAGCCCATAAATTACAGGATAAACATAGACTGAAAGCTTTCATTGGCAAGTCAATGTTCAATGGCGGAGAAGTAAACTATTTAACGGTATACCAAGAGAATAAATTCCATGTTTTTTGGGGAAAAGAAGTGGAACAAATAATGGCGGATAATTTTGAGGTTACAAATTCAAAAGCTAGACAAGCAGGACAATTTTCTGAGCAAAAAGTTATATTTAAGTTTGAAGGCACGAATCTTGCTGAACTTGAAATGCGAAATGATAGCCCTATTCACTACAGGGAAATAAGATTTAATATGTACAAACCAAAAGCTATGAAATTGCTTTTTTCTAAAATAACTTCCGCTAAAAATTATAATAAAAAAGTAGTTTTACACGGTGAAGCCATAAAACATTTTGGCCGTTGGTAGGGGGGCACTCCACGGTGGGATGAGTAAAGTTAGCATCTGGTCCATAATCTTTGTTTAGTTTTTCAAACGAAAGATTCATAGTGGTTAATTGTTTGTTATTTAATGGTGGATTGTCCGCGTTTTCCCCCAAAATCGATTTCGTTTTTAATTTTCATGTTTATCTATAACCATTCTGGGTGTTCCTTTTTTATTGAGTTGTACCATTCATTACCAATAATATTTTCTATGCTGTATTTATTAAACATCTCTGATCCTGAAAGATATTTCATTTCTTTTTCATCAACCATTATTTTGTATTCATCAAGTTTTCCTAAGTCTTTAATTATCCCAGGAAATATCGTTGGATCAAATTTTCCATGATTAAATGTTGGCGCGAAAAGCCAAATTTTTAAGCCATCAACAATGTTTGTATATTCTTTCCTCAGTATCTCAATAGACTTTTGGTTTCTTAAGGGAAGGAATCTTGAATCTTCCATTAAATCATTTAGGTCAGCGGATAAAAAAAATTGTTTTCCAGAATTTGTCATATTATGGATTATTAAAACCACTAAATAATTTTACAAACTGATCTACATTTAAACCGCTCATATTAGCATGTAGGCTTTCGCTCGGATCTGTCAAGGTCGCAGTAGTTTTTCTTATTTCCCCAAGAGTAGTAAAACTCGCTTGGCCGTTGAAACGACTGGGTAACTTACTTAACAATTCAGCTTTTGACTCACCATTTGCACCCACCAAGATAGATACGCCAGACAAGGTACCATCAGCATGTTGCTTGACGCCAGTCCCATTAATAAATTCTTCAGCTGTACAAAGTCCACCTCTGCAAACCAACACATCATCAGCCAATCTTGCAAATTTCCCCTCCACCTTCAAACCTTTAGGACCAATTAAACTTCCGGCAATAAAACCGAGCTTTACTCCTTGTTCAGCATCTGAAGAATTTGCAAATTTATTGAATGCGTTGGTAACACCCTTTACGACCATTGAAGGATTTGCCATCACAGCTTTGACTGAACTAGCTATTGCATGTCCGGTGTCAAAAGGGTTGGAGGTGAAAAATGCAAGAGATGTCTTAAGATTGCTAATTACTCCTTCCAAAAATCCTTTTGGAAAATTTGTAACAGTTTCTTTACCAACTAATCCGCTTGGATCACTTCTATTGATCGGATTGTTATTGGCATAAGAATAGCTGTTCAAACTTTGCGGATCACCCAGATTCTGATTCCCCCAAAACACCGGATCTTGATTAAGAAACTGCCCGCGGTTTCCGTCGTAGTAGCGGGCGTTGAGATAACTTAAATTAGTGGCGGGGTCAAACTCCTGCCCGATAAACTTTCGTTGCTCTTTGAAAGAACCTGTGTCTGTTCTAATACTACCATACGGATAATAATCTGAAAGCTCGGTGACTGCGCCTTGCGCGTTTGTGGAAACAGCGACAGAGCCGAGGTGATCAGTGAGAATATAAGCAACGGTAGGCGCGCTGTTTGTTACAACATCAGAAGTTTTCACTTGTCTCAAGGTTGCGGTCTTCTTGATCAAGACACCTCCGCCTTTCTTGATGAGGAGTTTGAAGCGCTTGAGGTCAAGGAGAAGTTTAGAGTTGGCGGTGATTGTCAAAACTTTTCCCGCGTTGACGATAACTGAAGCCGGAGCCAGAACATTGCCGATGATGGTGCAGGAAGAAGTCAAGGTGAAGTCTCCCGTTGAAGGAATAACACAAGTGCCTGTATTTCCATTCGCCGAAGCTTTCTTTTCAAAAGTTGAAAGTAATGTATCTCCCGCAAAGATGTGTGAGATTTCTGAAACAGTTTTGCCGTCTTTGTCATAACTCGCGTTGAAATATTTTGACGGGTACAACGAAACACCGCCTTTGCCGTCAGAAACTTTCACCCTCTGGCCGTTGTGGTCATACGCGTAAGTGGCGAGAGCGCGTTGATAAGCGTGCCAGATTTCTGAAAGAGATATTTTTTCTTTAACTATCGTTTGCATTTCTTACAAAATTACAACGCGCTATTTGATATTTAATCGGACTTATCCTCATTATCCCAAATGTTTCATAAAATTATTGTTATTTTTTTATTCTACCCTTCGGCCGAACCATTCCATACATCTAACACGCATAACATCCGAAAAATATATCTCATTCGGTGATGGAGGCGGGGGGGCGCTTTAGGTAAAAGAGTACCTAACCCGCTTATTAGAGTTAGTGATGAAACCCGTACCACATTAAAGGTCACGTGCTAAACTCTATCCTTTATCTCTCTTGTCGTTTCAATCTTCTTAAAAATCCCAAGAAAATTCCCATTCGTATCTGACACATCGACACCATATAATTCCTTAATTTTTTGATAATATACATCTAGCGTTTCGTCAAATACAAAGTCCCAGATACTTGATTCATCGGAAATAAAATATTCTTCGCATTCGGGAATTATCTGATTAAAAAATTCTTTAGCAAAAAAACTGTACTCGTTAATTTCTTTTTGACTCGCAACATGAGGAGCAGTTCTAAAAGTTTTACATATTTTTTTCAAGATTATTCTAATTTTTTCTTTCATACAGTTTATTTAATTAATTTGGTAATAAACTGAGTCATTTTTTTTGCAACGGATGTTAATACAGGCAACGACCTCATTGCACCAGTAGCCACATATTGTGCAATTTTTGTTGCGCCATTTATTACGCCAGCTGATTTTATTAATGTCGCACTTGAGTTTGTTGTAATTCTAATAACTTTTTCTCCAACTTGAGCTAAAGTATTAATATTCCCAACATTGTTTGGGCGCATGTCTACTAAAGATTTACCGACAGAACTAATTACTTGAATTGCTTCTGACTTCATAAGTCCTGTTGCATTTCTAATTGCTGGAAATCCTTTTTCAGGTAGTGTATCAACCCTACTTAACATCGGGGCATAAGACAGTCTCGCCAAATTAACCCCGACCGCTATTTGTGTAATAGCCGTAGTTGCACCATAGGCAACACCAGACGCTACTGCACCCGACCCAACCCCCACCATCGCACCTGTAGTGTACGGGTGATCAAATGCAAAATTCCAAGTGGCACTATCTTGCGACAACTGGTTAGTAGCCTCCCCCAATTCCCCTTGGAAACTTGGCCATGATTGTTGACCAGTTAAAAATTCTTTGTACCATCGCCCTTGCGGGTCACTGTTTATTATTGGATTATTTCCTGCGTATGAATAACTGTTTAGCGCTTGCGGATTTGTCAGCGCATTTTTGCCGTCTTGCGTTTGTCCAACCTCCCAAAACACCGGATCCTCGCTCAAGAACTGCCCTCGCGCTCCGTCATAGTAGCGGGCGTTCAAATAGGAAAGCGAAGTTGAAGGGTCAAACTCCTGCCCGATATACTTCCGCTGTTCTTTTGAAGAGCTGTTGGTACTCGCTTCGTCTACCCTAATACTACCATACGGATAATAATCTGAAAGCTCGGTGACTGCGCCTTGCGCGTTTGTGGAAACAGCGACAGAGCCGAGGTGGTCAGTGAGAATATAAGCAACGGTAGGCGCGCTGTTTGTTACAACATCAGAAGTTTTCACTTGTCTCAAGGTGGCGGTCTTCTTGATCAAGACTCCTCCGCCTTTCTTCACGAGGAGCTTCTTGTGTTTGAGGTCAATTAACAACTTGGAGTTTGGAGATAGCAAGGACTGTCCTTGCTGTATTTTAGTCGATTAAATTCCTTCTGGATATAAAGAAAGAATCTGTATTGCAATGTCTCTACAAGAGTCTTGAATGGTTTCTCTCTGTAAACCCAGGCTATTACCGAGAACGCTAATTATATTGTCTTTAAGAAGGCTCGAATCCTTTATACCGCCATTATTTTTAATAATTTGAAAGATGATATCATCATACTCATCCCTCGCACCCCAACCAGCAGGATCTATATTCTCAATGATCTTCTTTATATTTTGATATTTAATTTTGAATTCTCGATTATCCATTTTACTTTTTAATCTTACTTAAAACATCTACTACATGGGGTAAAAATTGTGCGCGAGCGTAGGTAGTAACTACTTGCCCTGTTTTATTCAACACAACTCCAGCCTTTTCAGTCAAACGAAGAATATTACCACTGGCTTGTTTAAGGGTGACAAGTGGATTTTTAACTGTGTCAAGTAACATTGTTGGTGTTACACCTCGACTTATCGCTTGATCAAGGCCATGATATGGATCTTTTGCATATGCTCTAAAAAAGCCTCTTATTTCTCCTGCCGTATTCTCAACAACTTTTCCTAACTTTCCAAAATCTTCCCCTAAGGTTAAACCTTGTGCCACTTTAATTGCAGGCACCTCTCCTGCCGTTAGCACTCCAAACGCCGCCATTTTGTAATTTCCCTTCTGCGCATCCTCTCCCGCTTGAGACAAACCAAATTGTCCAAGAGGGGTGGTAAGCGATTGCAAGAACGAAGTAATTTGTGGAGCATACATTGCAAGAGTTCCTATTCCAATCACTATAGCCGCATCATCAATTCCAAAAATTCTCCCGCTTGGATCAGAACTTATTATCGGATTATTCCCCGCATAACTATATGAGTTTTGCGCCTGCGGATTTAAAAGTACGCTCTTCCCATCTTTAGTTTGTCCTATTTCCCAGAATACAGGATCCTCAGAAATAAACTGTCCCGTATTTGAGTTGTAGTATCTCGCATTCAGATAATTCAGTCCCGTCTCTACATCATACTCTTGCCCGATGTATTTCCTCTGCTCTTTGAAAGAACCCGTGTCTAGTCTAATACTACCATACGGATAATAATCTGAAAGCTCGGTGACTGCGCCTTGCGCGTTTGTGGAAACAGCGACAGAGCCGAGGTGGTCTGTGAGAATATAAGCAACGGTAGGCGCGCTGTTTGTTACAACATCAGAAGTTTTCACTTGTCTCAAGGTTGTGGTCTTCTTGATTAAGATTCCTCCGCCTTTTTTGACCAAAATCTTGAAGTGTTTCAGGTCAATGAGGAGTTTGGAGTTTGCGGTTATTGTCAAAACTTTTCCCGATGGAATGATGATGGAAGCGGGAGCGAGGACATTACCGATGATGGTGCAAGAAGAAGTTAGGGTGAAGTCGCCTGTTACTGGAATACTACAGGTACCGGCGTTGGCTGTAACTGTGGAAGTTTTCTTTTCAAAAGTTGAAAGTAAAGTATCTCCCGCAAAGATGTGGGAAATTTCCGAAATAGTCCTGCCGTCTTTGTCGTAACCCACATTGAAATACTTTTTTGCCGATAAAATTACAACACACTTTTTGCTGTTTAATGGTGACTGTCCCCATTACCCCCCATTACCCCCGCTTATCTGGAGGAAATGGAAATGGGGGGGGAATAGGGACTCCGTTATCCCATTACTGACCCCATTATCTACCATTATCCATATGGCAAAAGGCGTGCAATGAGTTGGAGATTTTACACATTATTGAATCATACACACTTTACTAATCACCCTACTATTTAATAAAGAAATTTCATTTTTTGGGACTTTTTCATAAGAAGCAAAATGAATTGGATATCCGAAGACTCTAACACCACTTTTTTCTTTATAAGTATAGGAAGGTATTCCTAATTTCCAGATTACATATAAACTAGAGTCGCCTATTTCAATTTCACTACAATTTCTCTCATTGCTGTACGGAGTACCAAATACAAAGTAATTGCCTAGAAGAAAAAGTAATACCAGAATGACAATTGTGTATCCTAAATAGGGTACCATTCTTTTCATAAACTTATTTTCGTGAAATTAGATTTAACCTACCTTTGCGCGTTGCAAACTGATGATGACCTCTACAAGCATCCAACACTGCACCCGCATGTTTTCTTTTCTAGGTCGCATCTGGGATACCCGTCAGAGTCACAGAACCATGCGCCAACATTATAGCCAGTGCAATTGAAAGCTTTGCAATCATCATATGTTTGGCAAGACATTGTCTGAGCACGAAGTTCAAAAGGTGTTGGTGGCTCAGGTATAGTCTTTGCAATAAAAATAACTGCTGAAATTGGGAAAATGAAGGCCACCAATGCGAAAAGCCCTAGCAAAAATTTTGTATGTTGTGAAAACCAAGGTCTTAACTGAGAAAGCGACAGCGATTTTGAATATGACAAGTTAAAAACGATACTAAGGAATGACAAAATGATTATCAAAAAGAACGTCTGCTCTCCCCAAAACGCAGAGAGCGATAGAAAACCTATCAAGTGGTAGAAATAGATGTTGGTGAAAATTTCGGTAGCGCTTATAGCCAGTATCTGTCTTGACGCAAATAGCACAAATCCAATCGCGTAAAAAAATAACAAAACGGGTACGGAAACCATCATGGCCAAATAGTAGTACCCCAGAGGATCATGATAAATTATTGCTCTATCCCAAAGAAGAAGGTAGGTCACTACTGTGATAAAGGCCGCGGGCGCTCCAAGAATAGGCAAAAAGTTCATTTTTATAGTTATCCACATACCTGTTACCTTGCTTCCTTTCGTGGTGTTTTGTTTTACCTTAAAATAAAAATATCTAACCAACAATAAGATTGGAATAGAAATAAGCCATGCGATAAAAATACTTACGAGGATATCTTGGTTTAATATGTTATCTATTTCCGCCAGAGACAATAAAATGACGGACAACGACATAAAGGCAGATAAAGGTGTCCAGTTGCCAACGATGTCAGGGAACTGACCGTTTGTGCGTAAGTAGAAATCAAAATAAATCGCAATATCGATAAAAAATAAAACGATAAAATAAATAAGAAGTGTCTTTTGCGCAAAACTTATATTTGACCAAAATGCTTTAATATATTTGTACATAAATTAGCTTGCTAATTTTAATAATCATTGCCAAGATTTAGTACCAAAGTTGTATGTCCCAATTCCATTTCCAAAATTGTAGGATCCAATAAATGGTCCATTAGCATTTCCTATAAGACTTGGGGTGGTATTACTTATTCCACTCGTAAAAAGTGATACCGGTTTATAAGGCGGAACATTATCGTTCTTGCCAAAAACACGAGCAAACCCCGACGCAAACTTATTAAAAATGTCGCCTTGCCCTGTATTGCGCGCTACAGTACCGATAGCACCGTTCGAATTATAATAATTTCGCATAAATATTAGACCTGATATTGGATTATTTCCCAATCCAAAATATGGATTTTGTGCGTTGGTTATTGCTTGACCGACATTTACACTTGCGTTTGCTAATTCAGCATAATTTTTGTAAGAATTTAAGGATAACTGGCCATCACCAGATTTAAATCCGTGAGTGCTTGCATCTTTATAGTCTCCCCCGCCAAAGGAAGGAATGCTTCCTGCCGATTCAACACTCATTACAAGCGGAGACCCTCTGTCACCCATAGGCTCAAATCCTAATGTGAAGTTAAAAGGGTTATCCTTACTAACATTTGTTGGAACTGATATACCTATATTCAATTGGTTGGCCATTGACTGATTATCAATTGAATAGGCTTCATATATGTGGTATCCGAGATCATGAAAAACCAATCTCGACCCAAAATATGCAGAGTCAAGACCTTCTGTATCAAGAAACACAATTGGATTGTTTCTCCCATATGAATACGAATTTAATCTTTGAGGGTCAGCAAGATCACCAGAAACAGAAATAAATTTAGGGTCTTGATTTAGGAATTGCCCTCGCGCTCCATCATAATAGCGGGCGTTCAAATAGCTTAAGCCAGACTGGGCATCAAACTCTTGCCCGATGTATTTCCTTTGTTCAGTCAAGGAACCAGATTTTTGGTCTAGTCTAATACTACCATACGGATAATAATCTGAAAGCTCGGTGACTGCGCCTTGCGCGTTTGTGGAAACAGCGACAGAACCGAGGTGATCAGTGAGAGTGTAGGCGACAACAGAAGCGGAAGCTAGGGTTGAGGCGGTGTCTGCGGGTTTGACTTGTCTCAAGGTTGCGGTCTTCTTGATCAAGACACCTCCGCCTTTTTTGATGAGAAGTTTGAAATGATTTAGATCTAGGAGAAGTTTGGAGTTTGGGGAGAGGGTCAAAACTTTTCCCGCGTTGACGATGACTGAAGCGGGAGCGATAGCAGTGCCGATGACTGTACAGGACAAGGTTAAAGTGAAGTCGCTTGTTGAAGGAATAACGCAAGTGCCAGCGTTCTCTGTAACTGTGGAAGTTTTCTTTTCAAATGTCCCAAGTAACGCGTCTCCCGCAAAGATGTGGGAAATTTCTGAAATAGTCCTGCCGTCTTTGTCATAACTCGCGTTGAAGTATTTTGAAGGGTACAACGAAACTCCACCTTTTCCGTCGGTAACTTTCACCCTCTGACCGTTTTGGTCGTAGGAGTAGGTGGAAGTGGCGAGGCCGTTGCCCGCTTGGGTGAGGCGGTTTCCGTAATCGTAGGCGTAGGTGGAGGTGGTTTTAGAAAGCGCGCGCTGATAGGCGCGCCAGATTTCGTAGAGAGATACGCGATGACAAACTTTTACTTTGGTTTGCATTTTTACCGATAAAATTACAACGGGCTATTTGTTAACTAATGATGGTTGCCTCTGATGAAAATATCAAGGCCTCGCCTTGCTACGCCCTTTATTTCCACACATCTTTATTGTAAAAATAATAACAAGAAAACTACATAGATGGCGAGAACAAACAGCGCCACTATTTGTCGTCTGCGACTTACACTAATACCACTTACATCGGCAGATACACTCTTTCCCAAAACAACATACCAAAATGGAAATTCCGATAGATCTCCTCCATAACTGTTATCTCCTTTTGTGCCCGGAAATAGGAATATGTAAAATCCGAAAAATATATTTACGACAGGAATAATTGCAAAGAGCGACTTCCAACCGGAAATGTCCATGTCGTGCAAACGCCTGATAAATAAAGAAACGAGAGAAATCTGAGCTAACAGACCTAAGATACTGAGAATTATTAAAAGCAGGGAAAATAGTAAGTTAGTACTGCGGAAAATATCAGGCCAGGTTTTGCTGTAGATGTTTACAATAAGCCACCCTAAACCAACGATTACTGTGATATGGAGTATTACTGCTAGAAAAAAATCTGTTCTGTTGATTCTGCCTAAAAACATATTTTTCATATCAATTGATAAAAATTGACTAATTACACTTACCCCAGCAGTAAACTGGCGCGTCTTTATAAAAACTAACGGGGTCTTTGGACCGTGGAATGTTAGAGCCCGACACGGTTACAGTCTGAGACCCTCCTGTTGAAGCACCTCCTGATGACTGAGATCTTCCTGAAGGGGAGATGTTTTGATTATTATATGTTCCTCCACCTGAAACAGAAGTAGAAGGAGAAAAATTGTTTTTTGAACCGGTAAAATGTATGTCCCCTTCATGTTCTGTTGAATATGTATACCCAGCTTCGAGCCCGAATGCCCAACCTTTACCGACTTGGGGATTGTCTTTGAAGCTGAATGGGTTCCAAGGATTTTCTTTTGCGGTAGTGGATTTGAATCCACCCACAAGCGGAGCCATTACGAATTCTTTCGAAACATATACATCTCCTCTTTTGCTTTCTCGATTCAATGTTCCATTCGGATCATATTTTATACTAGATCCCACACCCAGACCTATAGAATTTGAATAGAATATTTGCCACCCAACACCAGGTTCCCATCTAACGCCTCCGCCAAGCCCGACAATTCCTGCTGTTAAATTGAAACTAGCTTCCCAAAGCTTCTCCCCGTTGGGATCACTAAATCGCAACGGATTGTTTCTCGCATAAGCGTATGAATTTAGTTGTTGCGGGTCGGCAAGATATACTTGCTGCGACTGCTCCGTGATTTGTTGTACCAAGCCCGGGTTCCCAATCGCAAGATGCGACGGGTCTTGATTGAGAAATTGCCCACGGGAACTATCGTAGTAGCGGGCGTTCAAATAGCTTAAGCCAGACTGGGCATCAAACTCCTGCCCAATAAACTTCCTTTGTTCTTGCGATGAGCTGTTATTGCTTTTTTCGTCTACCCTAATACTACCATAAGGATAATAGTCGCTCAATTCGGTGATTGTTCCAGTGCTGTTGGTGGAGAGGGTGTGGCTGTCCCCATTATTCCATTATCCATTTATTTATTCCCCATTTTCTATCCTTTTTTCCCCAAATTTTTTATAATACGCATACCATGTGGCGGCTATGCCGTACTCAATTTGATCACATTGAATATCTGTAGTAAATATAGGTGGCTCCACTTTTTTATAGGAGCCTTCTTCGTTCTTTACGACATCATATGTTTGTGTATCAACTCTAGACCACATATCAGATGGGATTGAAGTTATATTCGCGTCATAATCAGATTGCAATGAGTAAACTACCTTTGTAAGTAAATCTTTGTCAGTTGCCCCAAGCAACTTTTTTACTTCTTCAAGAATCCACTCGCATTCCTTTTTTCCTTCAAGACCACAAGAACATGCAAAATAATTTGGGCCACCAAGCTTTTTTGGCTCATTCATTTTTTCTTGAGCTTCTTGAGCGACTTTAATTTCTTCGGTTGTTGGGGGAGTTAAAGAAAATTGGGGAGCAGACCCTTCGTTTAAAGTATAGGTACCCCAATTTGGATTGTCTTTTTTTCGCAAAACAGCGAGACATGTGAATTTATTACGATCGGTGGATTCTACAATCCATTCTTTTCCGTTGATTAACTCGTAAACAGATTGATTAGGAAGAAGGTTAGATATATTTTCTGGAATCAAAGGTTTGCTCATAGATGTTAATTATTTTCATAAATGGCATAAGACACTTTTTGAGAGATAGTGACTGACCCCTTACCTTAGGTCCAACCAAATTTTAATAATTTACGTCCACAGTTTGGGCAGGGTGTATGTAATTTATTTAAATCGATATTCGCTATATGACAGATTGGGCAATACACCCCATCATTCTCATTTCCAAATAAGGCTCTTAGCAGGGATAATTTAGAGGCGATTTGATAAACCTGTTCATCAGTTGAATTTTGTACTGGCAAACCCATTTTTCCATACATATCTTTGAGACGCACAGTTATAGGTGTGGTTTTTGCCCATTCATTCTTACTTAAAGTTAGATTTTGATCAAAAAATTCAGTCACATCGATTTGAGAATATGATATGCTTTGGTCGTCATAACCCTTTCTGGAAAATCTGGAAAACAATTTCTTAAAAAAATTAAACATGTTGTTTTCTTAAACTATTGAAAAGATTGTTTAAACCAACTCTTTATCGCTCCAAGCCCTGAAATTATAGAATTCAAAATACTATTGGTTGGTTTATTCGTAACTGTAATTACATTTGTTCCTGCTGGAGTTAGATTGTTTCTCGTGTCTACTAAATGGTCTTGAACTCTCTGTCCCTCAGCTGAATTAAAAGAAACTGGTTTCAAATTCCATTTACTTGGGGGAATACCTGCTGCTTGTAAAGAAACGGCAGATCGAGTATTTTCTAAAAGTTTAACTGAGCCACTTTGGACATAGTTTACAGGAATACTAGAAACATCTGCCACACCAGTGTGTAAGTCAGCCACCTTGCTTCCAATACTTTGGCCACTAAAAACACCTTTGCTATCAAAATAATAATTTGCACTTGTCTGAGAATATCTCAAATCTCCTTGCAATTTGTATCCACTAGCCACGGAGGACCCCCCACCAGATGACCCCATAGATCCAATGGTAACCAAACTTCCAGCAGTATCTATGTCACTTTGTGATGCGCTACCCGTAACCATTTTTGCGCTTAAGTAACCCAAAGTACCTACATAAGCTGCCTCTACCCCTGTAGTAATTGCTGGTAAGTAAGGCTCTAAAGTTATAGCAGCGTAAATACAGGCAAACAACAATGGTCCAGCGCATCTGCCACTCGGATCACTCAAGTTTATCGGATTATCCCGCGCGTAACTGTATGAATTCTGATTTTGCGGATCCGTGAGCCAACTTTGCGATGTTGTCCAAAATTCGCGGTCTTGATTGAGGAATTGTCCTCGCGCTCCGTCATAGTAGCGGGCGTTCAGGTAACTCAAACCCGATTGCGTATCGTACTCCTGCCCTATGAACTTTCTTTGCTCCGTCAAAGAACCGGACTTTTCGTCTACCCTAATACTACCATACGGATAATAGTCGCTCAATTCAGTGATGATACCTTGAGAATTAGTTGAAAGGGTAATGGAGTTGAGGTGGTCAGCGAGGTGGTAGGTGAGGGAAGGGACTTGCGTTGTATCCGTAATCTTTATTTGCCTTATCGCTCCTCCTTTCTTCACGAGAACCCCGCCACCTTTTTTGATGAGAAGTTTGAAGCGCTTGAGGTCAAGGAGAAGTTTAGAGTTGGCGGTGATTGTCAAAACTTTTCCCGCATTGACGATGACTGAAGCCGGAGCTATTGCTGTGCCGGTGAACACGCAGGAGGTTGAGATTGTCCAGTCGCCTGTAGCTGGAGGAGCACAGGATGAATTGGTAACACCTCCGGAGCTTTGGGAAATTGTCGCCAACATTAAACCGTTTCCAAAAATGTGTTTGGCGACTTTGCCAGAATTATCTTTGTTGAAATATTTTGACGGATAATATGTGGTTGCCGAAGGCCCTGAGCCCGTCGAAGGGTTAGTAGAGTAAGATACGCGCTGACCGCCCGGGTCATAGGCTGAAGTCATGGTGGTGGCTGAAGCGCCGGAAATTACGGAGGTTATTAAACGATTGTTGTAATCCCAAGTATTCGTGAGAGACGAGCCTTTTGTTAATTCGTTGCCGTTGTTGTCGTAAGTGAAATTGGTTGAACCGATTGAGGTGACGGCGTGGGGGTTGGCGTAGTTGGTACCAGCGTAGGCGTAGGTGGTCGTTGTGCCGACTAACGGTATGAAAGGAAAATTTACAGCGTCAAAAACGGGAGAATTAACTGGGGTGAGAGTGTGGCCACCTGCCGTGGAGTCGTTCCAGTTGTTGTTGAGTTTGTAATAACCGACGAGATTGGTTTCGTTGCCTGCCAGTTCGTTTTCAAAGTAGCCGTCCAATTGGGGGAGAGACATAGCTTTGTTCCAAACGCGGACATCGTCAATTTCACCATCGGCCATGCTGTTAATTAAAGGGTGGGAGCCGATATAGAAGCCGTTTTGGAGTTGGGCTCTTGCGCTTGTTCCCGAGACTCCCGCTTCAGCTCGCTTCGTGTGGGCGCTTCCTGCCGTAGCGGTAAAGAGCTTTACCGTCGTGCCGTCATACCAAAGGACGATGTGATACCACTCCCCGTTTGTTAACGGTACGCACCAATTGGCCTCGCCTAAGAGACCGAAACGGGAGTCGCGAAGAGCGGTCAGGCAAGTGGTCGCTCCGCTATTCCAGTACCGCAGGGAAAGATCCGTGTTCCCCGTGGTTTCCATAAGTTGGGCTAGATACATAGTTTCGTTTGAGGGAGTGGACTCGGGTTTAAACCACAGTTCAATGGTGGCAGGGCCACCCACGATTCCGAAATTGCTACTTGTGTAGGCGTATTGGCTTCCATCTTTTTCAAGGTCAAGAGATTGGTTTGCCACGGATGTGGGCATGAAGCCTTCCGTTTTGCTTAAGATATTTCCGATGGCGTCGTAGGCATAATTTTCTGTATACGGAGTTTGTCCCGTGGCAACATTTGTAATGGTCGCGGAAGTTAAGCGGTATAGGTCGTCATAGGCGTAGTCGGCGGTTTTAGCGGTGTCGGTATTTGAGGCATCTGCAATTTTTGTAATGTTTCCGACATTGTCGTAAGTGTAAGAAAGGTCTTGCAAATGAATTGCGTCTTTGAGAGAAACTTTGTTTGTTAAGCGATAAAGTTTGGTTGAATCATAAGTGTTTGTTGTTACGATGCCGTTTGCGTAACTAATAATTGTCGGCTGTTCCGTCGGGGAATAGTCAAAGTTGGTAACGACATCAACGAAACTCGGGTCTGCCGATTCTTTTCTTTGGACTTGATTGAGCAGTCCGGCGGAACTGTAAATGTATTTGATTTGAGAATTGTCGGGGTTGGTGATGGAGGTTTGATTGCCTTGCCTATCGTAATCATAACTCGTGGCGTAAGTTACCGCGTTGATAATTTTTGACTGGCTCTTTAGTCCGCCTGATGGATTGTAAGTATTGGTTTGGGTAAGCGCGTCCGTGGCAATTCCCGTGAGGCGACCGATGCCGTTTAATCCTTCGTCGTAAGTGTTAGTAACCTTTGTTACTGTTCCAAGTTTTTCTAAAAGCTGTCTGTTTAAGCCGTCGTACGCGTAGTTAATTATGTTGTTGTTTGGATCAACTACTTGGGTAAGATTTCCCGCGTCATCATAAGCGTAAGCGTAACTGCCAAAGGTTGTGTCCGCGCGCGAATGCAAATCCTCCGCCGAAATTCGTCTACCGAGCGCGTCGTAGGTAAAGTTGCGAACATTTCCCAAGGCGTCTGTAATTTTGAGAAGATTTCCGAGAGCGTCGTATTCGTAAAGCGTGGAATATGTTTCAGAAGCGTTGAGTTCATCAACGCGAATAAGCCGTCCGAAAACATCTTTGTAATAAACTTTGCTTTTGCCGAGCGAGTCGGTGATTTTTGTTTGCCCCAAATTGTATTCCATGTTCGTTGTTCCCAGCGCGTCGGTTTTTTGTGTATTTCTCCCCAGCGCGTCGTAGACAAAACTGGTGTACAAAGTGCTGTCGCCCGTGGCGGAAGTTCTGCCAGAACCATCGCTAAAGTAGGAAACAGATTGCTTTGCCACTTGCCCTTGTGAATCATAGAGCGTGTCAACACTTTCAAAAACCGAGGGCTTTTCGGATTGCTTTCGTGTCTGCGCTTCCCTGCCGAAACCGTCAAAATAGATGTCGGATTCGCGACTCAAAGAAGCGTCAATGAAGTCCGTTTGTTTGACGGAAACATTGTTTGGCGTGTCGGTGTATTGATAAGAAGTTTTCGGAAGCGAGGGAGCGGACGAACCTGCCGAAACTGTCGCGTTGCCATCAGGTTGTTTTTCTGAAAGCAGTCGGCCAAAAGCGTCATAGGTTTTGGCGTAAATCTGATTGTTTGAATCGGTTATTTTTGTCGGCTTGCCGAAAGCATAATCGTATTCATACTGTGTCGTTTGGTGGAGGGAATTGGTGATGGAAATTGGATAGAGATTGAGCGTGTCATACAAATAACTTGTGGCATTTAGATTGGCGTCGGTTGTCGTAGCGACGAGCGCGAACGGATTGTAAGTTGCCGAGGTTACAGAGTATCGCCCGCTAGAAATTAGCGACTCTTGCTTTGTTACATTACCCTTTGCGACTTGTCCCAACGGCAGGTTGTCATAGTAATACCGCAATTCTTTAATCTTGTTTGAATTTTGGTCTACAGTATTTTGACTTGCTGTTTGAAACATTAAAGCAAAGCTCGCGTATGTGTAGTTGGTTGCAACTTTGTCGTTACCGACATCGCTAAATGTCGGTGAAGAAAGAGTGTTGGTTGACACGGTCGTTACCTCGCCATAATCAGTTGAGGAAAGCAAATTGCCATTTGAAGCGTCATATGTAAATTCCGTGGCGCGGTCTCTATGATTCGCTGTTCCGTCAAAACTCTCGTCAATTTTTTTGGAAAGGTACACAAAAACAGGAGCTGATGAAGTGAAGCCTTGCGATTTTGCGCCAACAAGTGGCGTCTCTCCGTAGACATTTTGCGTTCTGGCGAAAAGCTTGCCATCCTTATCAAAAATTTCCGTCTTGTACGCCGAACCAATTTTTCCATAACTGTCAGCCGTTTCTCCAGTTGTCGCGTTGTCGCCGTTGCCTTGATGAAAATATGAAATCGCCACGGTCGTTCCGGAAGTCTTCGTCACCTTTCCAAAGCCGGCAAATTTTTTATCGTAGGAATTATTGAAAAATCCTTGTCCGTCTGAATAAGTGTAAGTGTCTACTTGCGGTTCTCCGTTAACGCCGTCTGTCGTGGTCATTTGAGAAACAATCCAAAGTATCGTCGGCAATTTGGGATTGAGCCGAGTACCGCCAGCGGTGGTTTTGTAATCAATCATAGTCTGCCCTCCTTGCGGATAATTTATCACACGAAGCAAATCGGCTTTCGTGGTCGGGCCGTTTGGAATATCCGCAAGACCATCGCCGTTGGTGTCGTAATAATCAATCATAGTATAAGTGAAAAACCATTTCCAATTCCAAGAATTTATCCTGATGAAATAAGGCGACCTTAACGCGGCGCTTTTTACAAAACCGCTCCCAGTGTTTAAGTACACTTCGTTATAATCTCCAGTCGTGTATCCATTTTCAAAATTTGGAATTGCCGGCAATATCCAACCGCGCAAAATATCAACCAGCCCGTCGCCGTTGATATCAATAAATCGCACTCCCATATCATTGCCATAATCGTCAGTCATTTGGAGCGGTGTGGAAACTCTGGAAGCGGGAGTTCCCGCTACAGCACTGCCGGTAATCTCAAACGAAGTGTCTCCGTCATTGATTTTCATGTCGTCCAAACCGTCAGCGTTAACATCCATTGCTCCTATGTAATTTGGATTTCTTCCATCAATTTTTGGCACACCGCTACCGTCAAAATCAGCCATAAAATTACCTCGGCCTACCCCAAGCGCGGTAGTGGTTGCGGTGTATGTATATTCACTTGTCTGATTGTTTGAACGAGTGTTTAAGTACAAAGTTTTAGGTTTGGGGGGTGGTGGACAGGTAAATGATGTGCAACTACCTCCGTCATACAGAGTGACCGGCCAGCCAACAAAATCATTAAAGCCGTCTCCGTTAAAATCGGCTACGCGAGCGCCGGTATCTTCTGGTGATGAAGAGTTGGGGCCTCTGTTGCGATGCGCGAATATCAAATAGGGCAAGTCAGACGACCCCGAAGTTCCCAGCCTATTCCATGTTACTTGAGAACTAAACAGAGATGAATCGTAAGGATTAATGCCTAAAATAAAGGAATCAAGGTAGCCATCTCCATTCAAATCAGCGTAGACATCACCGCGTCTTTCTGGCCCATAAAATAAATAGCCGAGCGCGTAGGTAAACCAGCCGCTTGAATTTGCAGGGTCAAGCCCCGCAGGCAAAGCGGGATTCTCAAAACCTTTTGTGTATTCAAAAGTGGTCTGAGGCAAAACAGTAGCAACACCTTGCGAATCGTAGCCAGTTTCCGTAACACTAGAGAGGAGCGACCTTACGCCGTTGACCCCCAGACTGTACACAAGATCATATTTCTTTTTGAGAATGTCGCTGACCCGAACTTCAATGGTTCTTAAACGCTTCGCGTTGGTACTCAAAAATCCCAAGCGGTACGATGTGACAGAACTGTCGGGGCGAGCGTCTTCGTAATTAAAAGTAACTTTGTAAATACCCGTAGCGATTTCCCCAGAACTTGCCTGATGATTGGTATATGTAATCTCGGTTAGATAGACTTGCCCGCCGAGAGCGGTGTAGTTGTAAGAAATATAATTGCCGTTTGAGTCGGAAACTTCGTCCAAAAACCATTTCACTACGCGAGAAGCGTTTGCGGGGTCTGCGTTACGGGAAGTTGCAACCGACCCGAATGTGTAAATTCTGCCTTGTTTGTCATAGACTCTCCAGCTTGTCGTCGTGGCGTTGTAAACATATTTCAAAAATTCCCCCGAATCAACGCGAGCGCGATAGACTGCCGACTCTGTGGTTGACGCAAGCTCGCCAGAGAAACTGGAGCTAAAATAATCCTCTGTGTACATTGCTAAATTTCCCTGACGATTGACGCGCTCTATGCTTGGAATGTTTAAGTCCCAGCCGTAACCCGCGATATTGATATTGGAATTATCCGACGAGTTGTATGAAATTTTGAGCGTCGGTTCAATGCCGGCCCTGCCGGACGGGGTAACAATCGGGTATGAATATGAAAGAGCGCCCGAGGAAGCGTTGGCTTCCGGGAGCGCGGTTTTTTGGTAAACAAAGTTTGAATTGTTGTAACGATTCGTATCGGTGGTGGATTGAGCAGAAAGATTTTGTGGAATTTCCGAAGGTACCGCCAAACTTGAAACGCCATCGGTTTTAACGGGAGGCGTTACGAGAGATTCCGTTGACAACAAAGTAGGAGTTACAGGCGTTTTGCTATCAGAAACCACAGCATCGGGCGCAGGAGACGGAGACGGCGCGGTTTCTTCCGCAAGTATCTGCGCAAAAGGCGTGATAACAAATAGCAGGCAAAAAAACGCGAGTAAAACTTTGGATGGTAAGCTTTTTTTAACCAATGAATAGTTTACTTTCATGTTATCTACTGACAGACGCCGATGCAAATATCATTATCAGAAACGATATTGCCAGAAAGTTTTACATTACCGCTAATGTCCAGCGCTTGAGTTGGCGTCTTTGTGCCGATGCCAACACTGCCGGATTTATCAAGAAATATTCCAGTATTTAAGACGCCTGTCGTTGCCCTAGTTTGCAACTGCAGTTCTGACCGAGCGTCTCCGCTTGGCAGAGTAACGGCTGTGATTAGGGCGTTGATGGTGTCGCTGGAACCAAGAGCTATCCTATTGGAGTGAGCGCCGGAGTTTGCCGCGCCGTTGTAAACCTTTAAGAGAGTATTATCGGGACTAATGGCGTTGTCATAAGTGAATAGATGCAATAAGGCGCTCGGCGCTCCAGTACCAATGCCAACTTTGCCGTTATTCAAAATTCTCATCTTTTCCGAAAGAACGCCATTGGCTATTGTCATAAATAGCATATCTCCATCTTCAGAGCCGACCGTGTGGTCGGTATTTTGCACGGACAACCGACCGGAAGTTACTGCCGCCCCGACTGAATTATTTTGTCTGAAATATATCCCTTGCAGGTTATTGAGAGTTTGGTCGGTGTTGACGATTGAAATACCGCAGTTATCAAGAATGGTAAGCGCGACGCTGTCGCACGCGCCTCGCACATCCAGCTGTGTTCCCGGATTGGTCGTGCCGATGCCAACCTTTCCGATATCCAATATTCTCATTCTCTCTCCGCCCGCCACCGTAAACGCCATAGAATTTGATTGCGTGGGATGCGCCTGTCCACCATAAGTGATTCTACCGTTGTTAGTTTCTCCTGTTTGATTGCCGAAATTTAAGGCGCCGAGTCCCGAGCTTCTCGTTAAAATATCTATGCTGGCGCTTCCACTAGCGGTATTATTTTTAGAAAAAATCGCCACTGTGTCCGCGCTTATTCCGCCAGCAGGAGTAACATAGCTGTTGCTGATGTGGAGTTTTGCTTCGGGCGAAATTATGCCAACGCCGACACTGCCTGAATTGGTTTGATAAATAACGCCATTCCCGCCGGCAGTCCATAGCGTATCCGCCATCACCATGGCTGGAACTGCTAAAAGAATCATAGCTACCAAGCTAAATGAGGTTCCTTTTACTTGCGACCCCACCGTTTTGTTAGAATCTTTTTTCATTCTTTAAGTTCTCCTAATATATAGAGATTAATAATATCCAAACTCTAACATATAAGAAAAAAAAAGCAAGCTCCGCAGGGGCGAGCGAGCGGTTTAGTTCCAGCCATATTTATGGTATATTTTAGCGCATGAAAGCTCTCAACTACAAACCATAGGCCAGTTGCGTCAAGCGGAACTGGAAACAAATTTGCTAATGAGAATGCGAATGTAAGTCTTATACATCGGAACAAACTTCTTCATTGAGTCAATCAATTCCGAGTGCTGAACTTTTTCATAATCATGGGTCATCTGATTGCGCACCTTCACAGAACCGGAAATCTTTTCGGCAAAATCACCTTCAAGAATATTAAGCGGTACCAATTCAAAAAATGTGGACTTGTACGATTCGGGAATCCGCCCTCCCAGTTGATACGCGAGCGCGGCATTTATATCAACAGTTTCATCAACCATAAGCAAGAACAGTCGTTCCATGGCTAACCGCTTTTCTTCATTCTTCAAAATCTCATCTGAAGCCAAAACCGCGTAGGCAGAAAGTTTCTCCAAGTATTCCTGACATTGATAGATTTTCTTTTTTATATCATCGTTTATCATAATGTTTCCGCTACGCTCTTTCGGCCCACTCAGTAAGTTGTTTGTCGCGCAGGGTGCGAAGCCATGCGGTTTCCAGCCATATTTTGATGGCATAAAATTTCCAACGCAAAAAATCCCCCCGCGTTTCTTCAAAAAGAATTTGTCCATCGCGCACAACCGCGCGCATAAGCGTGGGAGAAGCGATACCCAAATCAACCGCTTCAACATCTTCACGCTTCAGCGCATCCGAGAAGTCGGTCATGAGTTGCAACTTTGCATCAAAATCAATGGGATTTTTGCCAATAAACGCGATATCAATATCGCTCTTTGCATGAATTTTGCCGGTTGCCTGAGAGCCGAACAGCGCAACCAATTTCAAGTTTCGCTTCTTCGCAATTTCGGCAATTTTCTCCCGCATGGTTTCAACATCAAAAATTGTCATGCCGACATAATACCACAAAAAAGGAAAAGGTGGGCAGTAGATAATAAATATAATGACATCAAAAATCTCGGGCTGTTTTTGATGAAAGAATAGTCTCAGCCAGTATATCATGCGCAGACCTCTAGGAAAATAGGAAGCAAAGACAAGTGAATTGGGCCAACCCAACCACCATAGAAAACATAGTCCCGAATGCAATTTTCGGGACTTTTTATTTTGACTAGCGACCCAGTAGGTCATTCTGCTGAATGAGGAGGCCTATCGTTTGTGATAGGTCGTCTACAGATGCCTGTTTTCCAACGACAGGCCACCTGTAGACGGCGCGCAACAGCGTCCGACGATTTAGTAAAATCGCCTACTGGAGTCGAAGTCAAACTATGGTTTAACCCCGCCCCGCTTTGCGGGGCGGGGAACCTTTATATAACTGAGTTTTCAAAAATTTCTTTCACTTCTTTTTTTAAGAGTTCATCCCACTTAATATTTTTATATTTTTGACGATAAGATTTTACTATTTGATATCCAATCGAATATCCTGCCCAGAGAGGGTAAGTTTTGTTATTGAAAAATACATCTCTATAATCCTCATCATTTTTTGATTTGAGTTTCTTTTTGATTTGGACAAGATATTTGCGACAATCCTCTACAGTAAGCGCTTTTGCCCACGGGGAGATGTGTCCGTTAAAATGTTCTGTTATGAAAAGTTCTGCCAGACCTTCAAACACAAGAGCGTCAAGTAGTGTACTCCATTCGTGATATTCGCGACTTACGGAATGAATATATTCATGAGCAATGGTCATATTCAAATAAGGATTAATATGTCGCGCTTTTGGATGAACGAATAAAAAGATGGTATCTTTCCATGGCGTATAACCGCTTATTCCGTTCATTTTATTCAATACAAAATCTGAAAAAGTGGGGAAAATATAGATGTGAGTTTTTTGAGATGAGACAAGTTTTTTGAGCCGAGAAATTTCAGTTTGGATTGTTTTTTCTGTAACTTGCCTGTGACTATCGGAAATACTCTCAAATTTTTTTGACGAGTCAGAAATTTGCCCCTCAAGACAATCTTTCAGGTACTCTTTTTTAGAAAACCCCAGAAAGCCAAGCTCGGTTTTTTGCACATTTTGCACAAGGTTGGAAGTGAGTTCTTTTGAATTTTTAACATCGCTGGGAAAATCAAAAAAAAGCCCACAATCATAAAGCTCATTACTATTTGTTTTTATTTCCATGAGTATAGTATAGCAGAGGCACAAAATAGTTGACAATATCCTGTTTAATGATTTACTACAAGGTAGCAAAACTGAACATTGTAAACATTGAAATTATGAGAAGCACATACTACCCAATCATATTAGGAGCTACAGTTGTTAGCGGAAGCAAAACCACATTCAATCTGCCAGAGCGAGAAGTGCAAATAACTATTCCCAAAAAGTTATCAGAAAAACTTATTGGGGTTTGTGATGGCACACATAACATAGCAGTGGTGACTCAACACCTTTCAAAGTATTGGTCGCAAAAATCCATCAAGAGTCTTCTAAAGGCGTTGGTATCAAACGGAGCGTTCCTTTCCGCCTGATTAAAGCAGTAGTGCCAATATTGAAAATTAGGGCTTCGGCGATTGAGGAATTTGCCAATCAAATGTGGCTTGCTTAAGAGTCCTGTCTGCCGGTCTGAATTTAACAGTGAACCACATCCGTTTACCTAATCATTACAAGATTGCATTAACATGCAATCTTTTTTATTCCAAACTCAAAATTGACTGGTCCTTGGAATAGGGATATTGTTACACCACTATGAAAAAGATAATGCTCAATATCAAAGCATTCCAGGAGACTCTCCATCAAGGGTTGTGCGGGCCGGCATCGCTTAAAATAGTTTTGGATTATTATGAAATAGTTAAAAGCGAGCAGGAACTCGCGAAATTGACTGAAACAACAAGCGGTATGGGTACGGATGAGGAAGGTATTATTCGCGTTGCCGAATCACTAGGGTTCAAGGTGGTTATAAAAAACGAGAGCGATTTTTCCGATGTAGGGGGGTGGCTCAAGAAGGGTGTACCGGTGATTGTGGATTGGTTCACTCGGGGGCGTTCGGATTACCCGGATTCGGAAGTGGCCGACGGCCATTATTCGGTTGTGGCCGGGCTTGATGATAATTTTATTTATTTACAAGACCCGGAAATCGGCGGGTTGCGAAAAATCGCTCGGGACAATTTTATGAAAGTTTGGTTTGATTTTACAGGTGAATACATCAGAGCTGATGAATTGGTTATAAGGCAGTTGATCGCAATATACAGGTAAATCCCTTCCGGGTATTAAATTCTGCTATGTTTGAAAAATACCACCTATCAGATGACGCAAAGATACTTACTGAATCTATACCGGGCCCGAAGTCTTTGGCTTTGCTCAAGAAGCAGGAGGAACTGGTTATGAAATGTATGGCTTGAATAAAGACGACATCCGCGAAGTAGAAACTTGGTACGCCCGCCGGTATCCGAAATTAGCCAGGTTTTGCGATTTTTCTAAAGAGGTGCTAAAATGGCGTTATTAACCATTTCACTTTTTGTAGCATATGGTAGAAAAACTGAAACGCATAGAAGTTGAGGAAAAGCTTAAATCCATGGGTTTGGAGGTGTTCACCCCGCTAGAATTCAGGAGGATTTTTGGCGTGTCCCAAAACACAGCCTCTAGATTCATTACTTCTAATATAGGCGGTTTGTTTGTGAAATTGCGCAATAACTTTTATACGCTCAAAGACAGCAATCCATCCCGGTATCTGATTGCGAATAAAATGTATCAACCGTCTTATATTTCCTTGAATAGCGCCCTGTCCCACTACAGTATTATTCCCGAGGTGGTGTATGCAATCACTTCTATTACCACAAAAATCTCGCGGGAGTATGCCACGCCCAAAGGCAATTTCATCTATCAGCGTATCAAGAAGAAAGCTTTCACCGGCTATGACCTTCGACTGGTTGACAAGGATAAAGTTTTGATAGCGACACCCGAAAAAGCCCTTGCCGATTACCTCTATTTTGTGGATTTGAAGCATGTGTCCTTAAACGATCGCTTGGAGTTAAAGCATATAAAAAAATCTGAACTTATCGCATTTGTTAAATTGTTTGAGCGTGGAAGCATGCTTAAATTGGTCAATGATATATATGTTGAGTATAAAAAACCTAGAGAAATTTACTGACCAGTCACAGACATCAATCCAAAATGTTGTCAGGGAATACTGCCAGCATTTATTTTTGTCGTATCTGTATCAACAGGCAGGGTCGGAAAGATTGCTCTTTAAGGGTGGCACGGCTCTGCGGATTGTTTTCCATAGCCCTCGCTATTCAGAGGACTTGGATTTTACTGGGGTCAACATAACCCAACGAGAAGTGGAAGAGATTTTTACCAATACGCTCGCTGATATAGAAAATACGGGCATTCGCATAGAACTGGAAGAGGGTAAGCCCACCACAGGGGGATATTTGGGTATCGCCATATTTCAAGCGTACGATAGAAGCGTTAAGGTTCAGATTGAAGTTTCTCTAAGAAATGGTAAAGAGGTAAAGGGTATAAACAGTTTCATTGAAAACGATTATATTCCCGCGTACACCCTTGTTCATCTGTCAAAAGAATTGTTAATTCAAGGCAAGCTTGACGCACTCATGAATCGCCACAAGCCGAGGGATTTTTATGACTATTTTTTCCTGCTCTCGGGTAATTATCCGTTGGCAAAAGAGAAAGACAATTTAGCAAAGACGCGTAAGCTATTAACGGAAACCACATATAATTTTAGAAATGAACTCAAGGAATTATTGCCCGCTAGCCATATAATGCACCTGCGGGATTTCAAGAAAATTTTGGAGCAAAAAATCCTAAGTTTTAGCGAGTAAAGGGGTCAAGTATATCTTGGATTGAAACAAAATTACGGGAGAATTGAATCAGCCATTTTACGCTCAGACCTCTAGGAAAACAGGAAGGCTTAAGATGAAGAATGTTAGTTGGCCATTACTTTCTGGTGTTGCATTATTACATTGAACTCGCGGGTTCATTTCATTTCAGTTTCGGCCATATTTGTGGTATATTTTTAGTGCATGAGGATTGTGCCAAAATCTAACATGAAAGCTCTAAACTACAAACCATGGAATCTAAAAATATCCGACTTTCCGGAACACGCTGATTTAACAGAGCAGATTGTTTTTGTGTTACAATTACCCTGCTGTGCCATCACTTACGAGACAACAGAAAAAAGAACAACTGGACGAAATACTTTCCGATTTGGAGGGACTCAAGGCGAGTGGAAAATGCGAGAATGAGTACGCTTTGGAAGAAAATATAAGCGATTTCTCGGAATGTGAATCGCTTGAATTTCCGTCGCTTGCTCCAGATGAAAACAAGTTTTCGCCTGTGGGCTCGCTAGGAAATATAAAATTCTTCCGTAAAATTTTCGGATTGCAGGTCAACCCTTTTTCATTTTCTTATTTAACCGTTTTGCCTCTTCCCAAGCCAAATCAAAAACACTTTTCATAACCTCTGCTATTTCTTTGCTTTCAATAACAATTGCAACACCTCCCTTTTTTTAGTGACATGGTGCAGGTAAGACTTGAAAGTTGAAAATAGGTATATTTTTCTTGACAACTTGGGCCACTTTATATAGGGTAGATGAAGTTTCCAACACCCACAGAAAGTAAAGCATGCTCTATGAAAACGAAAAAGGTTCTTACCGTCTCACATTCCGAAGATGGAAGTTCTAATTGCTCATGCAACGGCTGTGAAAGAATTCAACAAAAACTAATACGGTATGGAGGATTTTCAAGTGAAAGATACTATACTAATTTTAACAAATACGCAGGATGGCATTCACACAGACAGTGTAATTACGCACTTGCAAAAACTGGGCGAGAGACACTTTCGGCTCGACATCGACCTGCTGTCAAAAGGAGAAACATCGGTTTCGTTTTATTGTGATAATGATTCCTGTTTTTTTGTCTATGAGACGACTCATGGAACGGTGGACTCTCGTTCGGTAAAAAGTGTTTGGTACCGGCGACCAAATAACTTCGATTTCAAAATTACCGATCGGGTGCAGAAAGAATTTGCTGAACGCGAACTGAAAACTTTCCTTGAGGGACTTTGGCAAAGTCTGACAGACGCATTTTGGATTAGAGATCCAATCAGTCTCGAGCGCTCTCGGAAGAAAGTCTATCAACTCAAGGTTGCGCGGGAACTCGGTTTTGACATTCCCGATACAATTATCACCAACTCACCATCGACGGCGAAACAATTCATGGATTTCCAAAAAGGGAGGGTTGTTTTCAAGCCCTTAGAATCTGGGTTTTTGGATTATGGAGATAAAAGCTACATTGTTCCGGCTACAATTATGACCGACGCGCACAAAGGCCAACTGGAACTTGTCCGTAAACTACCCTCCCTTTTTCAAGGTTTCGTTGAAAAGCGGTATGATGTGCGTGTAACAATTGTTGGGCCAGAGGTGTTCGCGATACGCATTGATTCTCAAACTCGCCCGGAAACATCAGTTGATTGGCGGCATCCAAACCATGTCGGGCAATTACCGCATAAGGTAATAGAACTGCCTTCGGTTGTACACAATAAGTGCCTTACAATGATGAGTGTGTTCGGACTTCAGTTTGCAACGATTGACTTTGCAGTTGATTTAAGCGAACGCTATGTATTTTTGGAAGTGAACCCAAACGGTCAGTGGTATTGGCTTGAGCGTTTAACAAAGGCACCTATTTCTGTTAGTATAGCTCATACGCTCGCTTCGTGCGACGATTATACAAGAAAGGAGGTGAGTTGAATGAACGAAAACGAAACAGCTGAGATCTTTATGGCAGTTTGCGCTATTCCAACGCCAGAGCTTGAACCCGGGGTGGTATGTGCCACGATGACGACTGGGCGTAACCATCAGGACCCTGACGACTGATGTTGGGTTGTTACGGAGAAACTTCTCCGCATCATGCCACCACAACTTGTTTGTGGTGGCATTTTTATTTGCATGGCTACCGACAGAGTTTTATGATTGAGCCTGCCGGTTCATGAATAATTGGATTTTTAAAATTACTCGCTTCTCTAACAATGACGCGTACCCGAGAGGGAATTTTTTTGGGCAGCAAATTATTTTCCAAAAAATAAAGGATGACTTGCAGTGCTTTATTTTTACATATAGTAGAAGGGTGGGCTAACAGTTTATAAGCTTTTGAAAGTATGGTTGGAATCATGAACGCATTTTCCGAATCCTTAAATATCTCAAGTTTAGTTAGGAGACTTTGCCACGCCATATTATGGGCGAAATGATCATAGTCTCGCGTGGCTTTGAGTAACAATTTTATGCCCTTTTTGTTGTCTATAAACCTCAAAAAAGTGTTGGCGATAGCGCGCCTTTTAGGATTAACATCACACTTCGAAATTACCGCTAACTCATCAGGATGCTTTCGACAAAAAACGATAACCCTGTTCTGAACTTTTTGCATAAAGCTTTCCAAAGACCGTTTATGCCCACCGCTGGTGTCAGATGAAGGAAAGTGTCTCTGCTCATATATTTTTGTCAGTTGATCATTATATGTACGCCAAAGCGGCTGCAGATGAAGACGCGAGGATGCGCATCCCGGTTTCCAGTTGTCCTTTTTTGCTGGAATTATATATACATCAATATATGCGTTAAATTTTTCATCTCCGGTTATTTGTACAATGGATTGTAAGTGTAACGGAAGGTGTCGCTTGATGATTAAAGATAAAGCGTGTCTTACAGAATCAAAATCAGTTGTCACCGGACACTTTTCAATAAATGTTTCAATGAGTTTTTCAGCCGTGTTGGCCAGCGTTTTTGATGAGGCGACCGTACCCCCTGTTTTTAAGGCGAATCTTAACATCGTGTGTACATGATACTATAGGCAGGAGTGCTTTGCATTAACAACCATAAAAATTAATATCAGTATGTATGTACACAAAAAAGCTAATTAAAAAAATTGAATCCCTTTATGATGTAGACCAGCGATCTATACGACTATATAAATCGGGAAAGTTGTCCGGGCTGGCGCTTGAGAAAATAAACCTTGAGCAGACAGGCATTTTGAAAAAAATTATTACCAAGCGTGGCTTCCCATTTAAAAATGTCGCTTCTGAAAAGGCCTATGTTTCCGCGTTTTTGGTTGTGCAACACTCCGATGACTTGGATTTTATGGAAAATGTGAAAGATATTTTTCTTAATTCTAACGACCTGCAAGTAGATAAAAGCAACTTGGGGTATTTGACTGACAGAATAAAAGTTTTGAAAGGACTCCCGCAAATATACGGCACGCAATACAAAAATGCGAATGCCGGACGGATTTCCTTTTTTGATATTGAAGATATGAAAAATGTGGATAAAAGAAGAAAAAAATTGGGAATGGAAACATTTGCGCAATATCAAAAAAGGGTTTTAAAAAGCGGATGACAAACAGGAAGGCTGAAGGTGAAGAATGCTGGTTGGCCCTTACTTTCTTATGTTTTTCATATTTCCTATGGTTTAGCTTGTAACCGCAGGCGTTGCATTTCATTGTTGAACTTGCAGGTCAAGCAACATTAAACGCTAAATTTTGTGTTACAATTACTCTGCTGTGCCATCACTTACGAGACAACAAAAAAAGGAGCAGTTGGATGAAATTCTCACCGATTTGGAGGCGCTTAAGGCGGGAGGGAAATGCGAGAACGAATACGCGTTAGAGGAGAATATAAGCGATGTCACGGAGCGTGAATCGCTTGAATTTCCGTCGCTCGCCCCAGATGAAAACAAGTTTTCGCCTGTGGGCTCGCTAGGAAATATAAGCGATGTCACGGAGCGTGAATCGCTTGAATTTCCGTCGCTCGCCCTAGATGAAAACAAGTTTTCGCCTATGGACTCGCTAGGAAATATAAAATTCTTCCGCGCGCTTTACACATTTCCATAATCTTAGCAGGTTTTTCGGGCCCGAATTTTTTTGCTGAAAAGTTCCCCTTTGTGGTTTAAGGGATTACAAATTAAAATCCTATAGGGTTTTAATTTGTAATCCAAAAAGTTCTGCGTTTTATCCGCGATCACTTCGTTTATTTATTTCGACGAGCGAGCGGCGCCGTGGCCACATTCTGTCGGACTATCTTTAATTTGCCTTTTGTCGGACTATTTTCCCTATTTCCTTCACACATTTATAATAAGCGGTCGCTTATTATAAATGTGTGAGGGGAATTTATTAAATTACCGCTGGCAACTTAAAGATAGAATTCGAATTTTCCTGTATACTGGCGTGATGAAAAAAGAAAAAATGGTGAGCACATTTCCCCCGGCGAACGCAAGATAATAGAATCTCTTTTAAGGCGAAACATTTCTCAAAAGGAAATCGCCGAAGAAATCGGGATTGCGGAAAGCGCGCTCTCATACGAAATTTCGGAGCGTACGAGAAAAGGAAGAAAATACAATGCGGCGTATGCCGAACACCGCGCGTATGTGAAGTTATCCCCAGTCGTCTGGTGATTTTTTGTCGCGAGAGTAGAATTAAGGTAATATACACGCATGCCTAAAAAATTACTCATTCTGGCCGTTTTTTCCGTCATGTTTTTTTGGCATGATTTTGCCGAGGCGCGATTCGCATTTCAATTATTTTCTGTCAACATCATAAAAAATACGATCGGAGGCGATGGAGAGTTTAGTTTTCATGTAGAAGTATTTGATCATCTGGGTGGGCGAGTCAGTTCTACTGTTGATGTTTTCCAAATCCAGACCGAAAACGGCAGCGGCCTGTTTTCTTTTGACAGTATTCCTCCTCCTTTTGGTGGCAGTGTTTCCATAACAGAAAATCCTCTCCCCGGTTGGCAAAGCCGTGATATTTCTTGCGCAAGCGCTGATTCGCAAATTTCAGCTACATCCACGGGCGGGAGCATAAGTTTCCCTATTTCTATTTTCAGCGCTGTTACCTGTACTTTTACCAACACGAAACAAGCCGAAGGATTTTCAAATATCATGTTCATTCCCGGCCTTGAAGGCAGTCGTTTGTACCGCAGGGAGCCTGGTTGCATTTTTCTTAATTGCGAAAACCAATTATGGGAGCCAAATCGAAATGAGGATGTGATGAATCTTTTTCTTAACTCTGACGGCGCAAGCATCGGTTCCTCAATTTATACACGCGACATTATTGACGAAATAAATATCAGTCCCATAGGCCAGCCGAATATTTACAAGAGTTTTGGGACGCTTATGAACAAGCTCGTATCTGACAATACTATTGCCGCGTGGAAGCCCTTGCCTTACGATTGGCGGTTTGATCCGCGAGATGTGATTGACGGCGGGGTAGCACTTTCCGATGGCAGTGTCTCGTACCTTATTCCTCAAATAGAAGCTTTGGCCCAAAGTTCAAAAACCGGCAAGGTAACCATCATAGCTCACAGTAACGGTGGTGTAGTTGCAAAAGAGCTTTTGAAAAAACTTGAATTGAAAGGTGAGGCGGCACTTATTGACAAACTTATTCTCGTAGCATCACCCCAGCTAGGCACGCCTAAAGCTGTCGCGTCGCTTCTTCATGGTGATGATGAAGGTATCGCGAAAGGTTTTATTCTTGAAAATTCGACAGCCCGCACATTCGGTGAAAATATGCCGGGAGCCTACGGACTCTTGCCGTCGAGAAAGTATTTTGAAAATGTGATTGACCCTGTAATTGTATTCGCTTCGTCATCGCTTACAGCGATGCCGAGCTTCGGAGCATACGGGGGTTCAATTTCAAGCTACGATTCTTTGAAGGCTTTCTTGCTTGGCCAGACGGATCATCGTTTCAAACCAGTTCAAGCTGATATTGTTACGCCAAATGTGTTGAACGAGACGCTTCTTAATCGTGCTGACACGCTTCACGATGATATTGACAATTGGCAACCGCCCGCAACCCTCAAGGTTATAGAAGTTGCAGGGTGGGGACTTCAAACGGTTAAAGGTATTCGATATATTGGGAAGGATGAATGTGTGCCAGTTACCGACCAAGCGGGTTTGGAAATTTCGGGATGTGTTCAAAAAACGGTGTTGGATTATAGGCCAATTTTTACAGCGGAGGGGGATGGCACAGTTGTGTACCCAAGCGCGATGGCGAGTGTGGGGGATAAGTATTATGTGGATATGGGTAAGTATAACAGTCAGTTTTTTGGTCTTAACATTCACAGAAATCATAGTGATATTTTTGAAGTGAAATCAGTTCTTGATTTTCTTGAAAACAAGATAAAGGACATTCTTGATTTTCCCAATTTTGTTTATACAACTAAGCCTGATCCAAAGAACAGTCAAGATGCGCTTCGCTTAAGCGTCCATTCCCCAGTTTCCATTGATGTATATGACGGTTTTGGCAATCACACCGGACTTATTCGGAACCCGGACCCGAATTCAGATATTCAGTTGACAGAAGAAAACATTCCCAATAGCTATTACATGGAATTCGGAGAAGGGAAATATGTAGGCTTTGAGCCGAACGCTTCAACAACTGCGGTATTGCGCGGAACCGGCGTTGGGATATTTACACTTGAAACGGAAATTGTTTCCGGCGATACTGTAAAAACTTCTTCAGTTGTCACAGATATTCCAGTCTTGCCGGGGAGCATTGCCATAATCACACTTTCAACTACGACACCGCTTACTATAGCTCCTATTACGCTTGATATAGACGGTGATGGCGAAAGCGATATAACCATAAGCTCCGGTGGTGATTTTGACCCTGTTGCGTATCTCCAATCCATGAAAAAAGTAATTCTCGGTCTCGGTTTGGACAAGAAAGTTGAGAAAACGCTTGTAAACAAAATTAATAACGCCATTAAGCTGTTCGAAAAGAATAAGATCAAGAAACTGAATAAGAAGTTGCTTGCTCTGGAAAAGAGAATTAGTAATCCGAACAAGAAGCTAAAAAAGAAGATTGATTCCAATGATGCCGCTATCATTGTTAACATGATTAATAATTTGCTGTATAATCTTTGATATATGAATCATAGAAAGATTTTATTGATTTTATTATTCTCTTCTCTTGTTGTCCTGTTTGCTGGTGTATATTTTATGTTGCCTTGTAGTCCCAGTGAGAATTTCAGTTGTAGTGGTATTTTTTCTGAATCAATTGGGTTTCCGCTTGTTTTTGGTTTTCTTCCAATTTCTGTTATTCTTTCCATTTTACTTTTTTCCCGCAGGGAAATTTTCCAACTTTGGTGGAAGTTTGCCTTAGTTTACTCTATTGTCGGCTTTTTTTGGGTAATAACTACACCAGTAGAATGTAATGCACCTCTCCATCTCTGTTTCGATAAACAGAGGGTTGTTTTGTTTTGGGATGTGGGTTTTCTTGTAGTGAGTTTTTTCATAACAGTCGTACAATCTCTCCGTCTCCGCGCCAAAAAGAAGCTTAATTAGCTCAAGAAACTTGAAAGACTAATTGACCTATTTCAAAAGTATCGCAAAAGGACGGAAAGATTTAATGTCGTTATCACTTTTGACATTACGCCCCCCGAAGCCCGCATCGCTTTTGCCACCGGCACCCAAAAACTTCTCATTGAAGGCATTGACGAAAGCGGTCTCACAACAATATCCTCCACCACTACATACCCGCTCCTCAAAAAGAATCAAAAACAATACAAAGGCATTGCTACCACCACCGCAACGATTATGGATGAAACAGGGAACACCACGATACTCATCTATACTGAAAAACTTCCGTCACCCCCGAAACGCGACGCAATCAATCTCATTTCCCTAACCTACAACAACGCGACAACCACCCTCGCCGACACCGCGCTCAAATACAAGTGGGCGAATAAGCCGGACGGCAGTTACCGTATGTTTGTTTCCCATCTGCAAACATCAGCTACGACGACAGAATCCCACTATCGTCCCAAGAAGAACATCACTATTATCATGACGAAACCAGTCGACCTTGACGATGATGAGGATGATGACGAATCCGATACCCGACCAACCAAACAAAAACTCCCAGGCTTCATTATTCCCGCGCTAGTGACGGAGCGAGGGGTGGTCAAGGTAGATTATTAATTAAATTTAAATTTATGAATACAAAAAAAATTGTGTTGGGGATGGGGGTGATTGGTACGCTA
>Ga0209515_10001182_pt1 | contig 45000 bp, 44 predicted proteins | sample Subgroupgradi54m_FD_187454 | JGI IMG/M metagenome (GOLD analysis project Ga0209515, IMG submission 187454) | Subsurface groundwater microbial communities from S. Glens Falls, New York, USA - GMW60B uncontaminated upgradient, 5.4 m (SPAdes)... ... | reverse complement strand
ACGGTCTTATATAATTTTTGTGTCGCATCAATAATAGTGATCGCTTGTCGTGCATCACCACCGACGACCGCAATGAGCCACTCGCGCGCATCATCATCGAGTGTCGCCCCCGTGCGTGCAAGAATTTTTTGCATATCTTCCTCGGTGTGCGACTCAAGCACAAACACTCGCGCACGCGAAAGGAGTGCGGGAATCACTTCAAAGCTCGGATTCTCCGTTGTCGCTCCGATGAGGGTGAGCACGCCACTTTCCACGAAAGGAAGCAGATAATCCTGTTGTGCTTTATTGAAACGATGAATCTCATCAAGAAAAAAAATTTTTGAAACTCCTTGCGTATCTTCTTCCACAATTTTTGCAACGTCCCCCTTCCCTGCCGACACCGCAGAGAGTTCATAAAATTTTGCGCCGACTGCATTGGCATATATCCGCGCAAGCGTCGTCTTCCCCACTCCCGGCGGCCCCCACAAAAGAAAAGAGAAAAGATGCGCGCGCTCAATCGCAACACGAAGCGGCTTCCCCTCGCCCACAAGATGAGTCTGACCGACAAACTCCTCAAGCGAAACAGGTCGAATACGATTGGCCAGCGGTTCCATACCTGCATTCTACCTCAATCTCCCCCTTCCTCACACTGCACGAAAAAACAGTAATTAACGGGAAAAATTGTTTCCTTCGGCTTCGCGCTTTCCGATCGCAGAATCGTCGTAACCGAAATAATGTGCGATCTCATGCCAGACGGTATCACGTACAACACTCTGCACGCGCGCTTCATCATCACCCGCACTCTCCAAAATAGGGTGTTTAAAAATTGTGATCTTGTCCGGGATAATATTTCCTACTCCGTAAAAATCTCCGCGCTCGGAAAGCGGAATGCCTTCATAAAGACCGAGCAAGGTACTTCCCTTTTCAACATGATTCACCGCAAGCTGTCTGCGCGTTGGCCGATCGGCGATAACTATTGCAACATTATTGAGCTTTGTTAAAAATCGCTCGGGTATAAGCTCGATACCTTCAGATACCAGTTGTTCAAAACGTTCATCAGTCATGGGAAATCGTGAGGAGCGAATACACCGCACGAGACGCTCCCGTACGCAGGGCCCATGCCTGATCGCCATAACTAAAGTGCCACCATTCCCTCGTGTTCACCACAAAGCCAACGTGTGTCATTGCATGATAAAGAATACGACGATTGTTGCGGGCCTCTGCTTCGCGGGGAGTGAGTGCGCGCGATTGTTCTTCGTGTTCAAAATGATCGGGAAAGGAAATTGAAGCAACTTCATCAAAGTCGGAGCCCATGAAAAGAGGTGCGCGAGTATCGCGGTACACGAGCGTGCAATCAACAACTCCTCCCGTTGCATGGCCGGGCGGAGAAAAGAGATCAACCTCCCCTGCCGATGGGGCACCCTTGGCCCAATAGTTGCCGACTTCTTCGAAGATATGTTCCTCGCTCCAATCGGGATGTCGCGAACGTAAAAAATCGGGGACCCATATATCATGAAAATAATTTTGCACTTCAATGGGGCGGTACGCATCAAAAAGAAAAAGTTCGTATCCCAAGGGGCGAAGTAATTCATTGACCTCGGTGAGGCGCGTGAGGATTCCCTTGCGCACATAGAGCTCCGCTATTGAACTCGGAGCACGATGGTTGTACGGCGGATTTTCTTTTTCTTTGTGATAATAATTTTCTCCCAAAATTCCGTTTACGCACACATCCACCGCTCCTTCCTTATTCTCCGAAGCATCAAGGTCAATCGGATACTGCCGCGCACCGTGCTTCCCGCGCGCTACAGTCAAATCCGGAATTGGAGTATCAAATGGAAAAGTCAGCATGCCCTTATTGTATGTAAATTTCGCAAAAGGAGGTAGGGATATATTTTTTGTTGACAAATAACATGCCTTTCTATAATTTAAAAAGTAATCAATTAATTCTGCTAATTTTTATTTCATGCAAAAAAGTTTCCTGACTGGTTTTATTCTCTTTTTATCCTTTTTTGCATCTCCCTCCCTCTCCCTCGCTTCCACCACCCCCCTCCAATCCGAACCCCCCGCCAACCTCGGCTTCGTCCCCACTCTCCTCCCATGGCCCGACTTTAGTGGTGTCCCCAATGGGTTCACCCTCATCGCTTCCTCAACGCAAACATTCAACCAGGTCACATTGTGGACCTGTTCTAATAATCAGATCGTTATTTCTCGAATTCATGTCTATAAAGGTGAACTCGATAATTTGGTGGAAGTCGCGTCGAGTACTCCTATTTCCCCCCATATCTTCTGTCCTTCGAATCTTTCCCAACGTCCCTCTTTGATTACCGGAGATGACTATCGGTTGAGCTACCCACTCCAAACTCCAGTGAGTATCAACACCGGTGAACGACTCACCATCTTCGTTGATTCCTCCCCCTATAATGGTGGTTATCTCTTGGTGGGTGCACATCCCACTCGTTTGGCAAGTGATTTCATTACCATGGCAAGTACGAGTGCCGCTACTCTCATTCCTCCTGATCCCGTTTATCCATACTTTCCGTCGTTTGAGCTGTCCTTTGATGATGGGTGTATAGGAGCGTGTGTGTCGAATGTGTTGTTTCTGCCGGGGATTGAAGCATCACGACTTTATGAAACAGACCCCACCTGCGTGTTGATTAATTGTGAAAATCAGTTGTGGGAGCCGAATACCGATCTTGATGCACAAAAACTCTTTATGGCAACGGGTACATCGATTCTCTCGGATATTTATACGAAAGATTCCGATCTGGTAGATGAGGTTGATCCTCTTGGACCTGCTGATCTAAAATTTTATGTCGCTCTTCAGGGTGATCTCAATAGACTTGTTGCATCAGGTACTATTGCCGCATGGAAACCCATCGCCTATGATTGGCGACAAGATTATGACACACTCCTTTCCCACGGTGATCTGAGTGATGGAAAAGTTTTCTACGATCATCTCTCTTCACGCCCGTATATTCTCGATGAATTGTTCAAGCTCGCCTCTTCTTCAAAAAGTGGCAAGGTGACTATTGTGGCCCACTCGAATGGCGGACTCTTGGCAAAAGCATTGATAGAAAAACTCAAGGAAATGGGCAGAACTGATCTTGTGGATAACATGGTACTTGTCGCATCACCACAACTTGGAACACCGCAAGCGATCGGAGCATTGCTCAATGGTTTTGATCCATCGTCATTAAAGCTCATTGTTTATAAGCCGACCCAGCGCACTCTCGCTCGCGACATGTCCATGACCTATAATCTCCTTCCCTCTGAAGGATATTTAAATACAGTTACTACTCCGGTTATTAAATTTGACACTGACGTACAGCCCGACCACGAGTACTGGGGAAGTGAGATCAATACAACAAATGAATACACCGGTTTTCTTTCCGGACTTGATGGAAGAGTAGAGACGAATGACATTGAAGATCCCGGGACCGCCAATCAAACCTTGCTTTTACGTGCACTCGCATGGCACCGGAACTTTGACAACTGGTCTCCTCCCGAAGGAGTGCAGATGACACAAATCGCCGGTTGGGGCATTGATACGGTAAGCGGAATTCACTATATGAATGATGCTTGGTTCGGTGGGTTCTCCTGGGCGTATGAGCCAATCATGACGGAAGATGGTGATGGGACAGTGGTGACCGCAAGTGCGCTTGAGATGGGAGGTGGGGCCGACCGATACTGGCTTAATTTAGAAAATTACAACAAAGCAACAACAACCGAGGATGAGCTCAATCATGCCAATATATTTGAATCTCCACAACTTCGCTCATTCATCTTCAATAATATTCTTACTCATAGTACTACGGCACTTCCACAATATTTCTCTACCACCCGCCCACTTGCAACAACAATAACCAAACGCCTCCGCTACTTTCTTCATTCACCGCTCTCGCTCGCTGTACGCGATAATTTTGGCAACGAAGTGAGCGTCGCCACCTCCACCATCCCCGGAGCATACTACAGCGAATTCGGTGAAGTGAAATATCTTTCTGTTCCCGCGGATATTCCTACCACCCTTGTTATGCACGGAGAAGGCACGGGGACTTTCACCCTCAACATGCAAGAAGTAGAAGGGGGCACCATTCTTGCAACTACTACGTTTGCAAATATTCCTGTTTCGACATCAACACTGGTGACAATGGACGTTCCCGCTGACGTAATGCCCACATCACTGCGGGGACTTTCAATAGATCAAAATGGTGATGGGATTTTTGAAAAGACAGTTGTACCCGGAACAGTAATCACTCCGATTGTTGATACCACAGCACCTGAAGCCGTCATTACGTTTAGCACCTCAACCAACGCAATTGTTATCAAAGGAATTGACGAAAGTGGCACCACCACACTTTCTGGCACCACCACCTATCCCACCCTTAAGAAAAACCAGAAACAATACAGCGGCATTGCCACCACAACGGTAACGATCAAAGATGCAACGGGAAACACCACGAAGTTGATCTACACCGAGAAACTTCCCTCACCTGAACGTCGGGATGTTATCAGTCTTGTGTCGATAAGTTACAACGGCGCGACTTCATCTATTCCCGCCACTCTCCGCTACAAATGGAACACCAATCAAAATGGCGCCTACAAACTCTTTGCAACCTATTTCGCAACCAGTACAATGGTCATAGAGTCACACTGGAGACCCAAAAAGGACGTCACTGTCATCATGCAGAAACCTATTGATGACGACGATGCAGACACTGATGATGATGTCGACGTCAGACCAGTTAAAACAAAGCTTACGGGATTCGTGATCCCGGCGATCACTACACGACAGGGGAAGATGTTTGTTAATTATTAAAACAAATTAAGAAAATATGGAAAAACTTCTTGCGAAGAAAAATATCGTGTTGGTGAGTCTGTTTCTTTTTTCAGCTCTCATGTGGACTGCAAATTATTATGCCTTCTTACCACATCGACTCGCGTACCTTCTCTATTTCTTTTTCTTCTCTATTTCTTTTTCTTCGTTATTTATTTCTTTTCTTTCAGACGAGATCACTCGCGTGTGGTTTCGGTTTCTCTCGTGGTGGACACCACTCTCTCTTGCGTTGATTTTTCTAGATAACCCCTACAATAGTTTTGTATTCCCGGGCTCTATGGGCTTGATGAGAATAATTTCCTTCACAACACTATTTTTTGCGCTCTTTCTTGTTGCAATCAAAACATGGGAACTGCGTCGAGCTAAACAAGGAAAGCCATTTGCGCCACTGACGATGACACTAATGTTTAGTGTAGCGTTCGTTGCAAGTTTTTTCCTCAGCGAGATCCCTTTAAAAATAATGGGGTATTAAAGTTTTCAATGAAACAAACTCTAAAAAGATCGCCACTCAAGGAAGAGCCGCTCCGTTTGCCTGGTGAATATCTTCGTACGCAAATAGACAAAATCCTTGAGCGATTTTATTTGATTCTTGGCATTGCTGCGGTCGCCATAGGGCTCACGTTTGTAGAATGGATATGTTATTTGTTTGATTTGCCCCAAGAACCTCATCCATGGGTTTTCACAATATTTACAATAATAATTTGTTTTTGTGCATATTTATATTTTCAAAAGTTAGTCCAAAAGGGACAAAACTATCGATTGGGACACGACGGAGAGGTCGTCGTCGGGCAACTCTTGGAGGGACTTCGTGTGAATGGGTTTGTCCCAATTCATGATGTTCCATGCGAGAAAAAGGGCAAGCGTTTTAATGTTGACCATGTACTTATTGGACCAAAAGGGATTTTTGCATTCGAAACAAAAACGTGGAGAAAAAGTAATGGGCGGCACGAAACCATTAACTACAGAGACGGGCATTTATTGATTGGGAGTAATTTACGAGATACGGGCTCGATTACACAAGCAAGAATAAACGCAGAATTTATAAGGGACATATTTTCGAGACGCATGGGCGAGCAAATATCAGTTCAACCGATTCTTCTTTTTCCCGGTTGGTTTGTTGAACAAACAGCAACCGCTACGGTGAAAAAAGAACATAACGTGTTTATGCTTAACCCAAAATCTCTTGGTGGATTTCTTGCTAAATTTCCCGATTTACTTGAACAAGAAAAAGTGGAACGTCTTGTTTTGGCGCTTTCTTCATACATTCATGAAGAAGTTATACGAGAAGAAGAATGAGTATAAAACATTTGCCTCATTTATTCGCACCACATCAACAACGACCGAATCGCATTATCGATGGCACAAAGAAAAAATTAGACAACGTATTTTCTGGCAATAATGCACCTCGTTTTCGTTTTTTATCTTTTTCGCTCCAGTATCAGTGATCGACAGACGCTTCGCTGCTCCCCAATTATTTCATCACAACCACTCAGATTATTCGAGTCGACGGCCCGATTTCTCAATGTCATTGCAACACATTCGGCTTTGATATCACTCGAAGTGATCTCTCCACAGCGAAAAGCCGTTATGAATAAACACTGGTCGCGTTCGCGAATATTTTTGTACAACAGGCAGGAGTTCCCACCGTCATTATGTGCTTTTAAATCTATTTCTCGCGAAGACATCTGTATCGACTCCGCAACCGTAATAACACCGTACAACATAGCAAGTATTAGTGGGGGAACAAAAAGAAAAACCATAAACACTTTCTTTGTAAGCACACTCCAACCTGTTGCAAAATAAAATGCCAAAAAAACCAAGCTATCAATCGCAAGAGCAACCCCGAGCATGCTACTGCAGCTCCACATCAAACAAAAGTTTGTGAAATTTCCGATGAGTGCAAGCACGATGGCAGAAGGGGTGAACCATTTAAGGAATCGAATAAACCTACCTCGGGTTACTTCTTCCGCAAGAATAATAAAAAGCGGCAGTATAAACGCAATGATTCCAAACACCCACTCAAGTAATAAGACATTCCTCATGATATGTTCCTTGCACACGGAAAATGCTGAAGTATAGAGTACTTTGGCGCACATATCGCGCGGCATCGTCTCACCGAAGAAGTAAGTGGCTAACAGCGCCGACAGCGCAAAAATCGAAAGCCCAGCGAGGAATTTTTTGTGGGTTTCGATTCTCTTTTGAAGGTTTCTCAGAAAATTGAAGATACCATGCATTCGTTTATTGTACCCTTTGTCTAGATACTTAACCATTACACCTAATTATGGATCGTAGTTCATATGGGGGGGTATATCATAATAGTTATGCACCAAATCACCTCACAAACGACCTTCTTTCTCTATATGGATGGCTTTCACTCCATCAAAAAGAATGTATAGTTAAAGAGATTATGGTGGTAAAAGGCAAAAAGGAAGAAGACTACGATGTCATTGTCGTCGGGGGCGGGGCTTCCGGAATGATGGCGGCGGGACGTGCGGCCGAGCTTGGTGCACGCGTGCTTGTGCTTGAAAAAAATTCCCGGCTCGGGGAAAAGTTGCTTATCACCGGGGGCGGTCGATCAAACATCACCAATCAGGAGTATGATAATCGCAAACTCCTCACCAAATTCAAAGATAAAGCACAATTTCTTTTTTCTCCCTTCGCGCAGTTTTCGGTCAAAGAAACTTTAAACTTCTTTCACGCCCACGGCATGGAAACAAAGATCGAGGCCGAGGGACGCATGTTTCCCGCAAGCGAAAAAGCGGAAACAGTATGGGAGACATTACTCGCGTATCTCAAAGAGGGCGGCGTGAAGGTGCGTTCCAATGCCGAAGTCGCGGGCTTCGCAACAAAAGAGGGTAAGATTGTCGGCGTACGCATACTTGGAAGCTCAACTTCCAAGTTGGAGGTGTTGAACGCAGGTGCCTATATACTTGCGACCGGCGGTACTTCGCGCCCCGAAACAGGATCAACCGGAGACGGCTTCAAGTGGCTTGCGAAACTCGGGCATACGGTGCGCACACCCGACCCCGCCCTTGTGCCGATCAAAACCAAAGAAAAATGGGTGCATCAATTAAGCGGACTTGCCTTTAAGGAGGTGCGCGTATCACTCTTTCAAAATGAAAAACCCCACGGTAAACGTGTGGGGAAAATTCTCTTCACTCATGTTGGACTAAGTGGCCCACTTATCTTAAATATGAGCAAAGATATCGGCGAACTCTTAAAATACGGCCCCGCAAGCCTTGTTGTCGACCTCTTCCCCACCCAAGATTTGGGCACACTTGATCGCACTATTCAGGAAATCTTCAAAAAAGCGCAAAATAAGAAATTAAAGAATGTCTTGGGGGAACTTGTACCAAACACCCTTGCAGTACTGCTTCCCCAACTTCTGAAACTTGATGGCGACAAGGAAATTAACAAGGTTTCCAAGGAGGAGCGACGCCACCTCGCCAAATTTTTGAAGGCAATTCCCCTTACCCCCACAGGATTGCTCGGCACCGACAAAGCGGTTGTTGTCTCAGGAGGAATAAATCTGAAAGAAATCGATCTCAAGACGATGCGCTCGCGAACATATGACAATCTCTATGTCGTCGGCGATGTGCTCGACATTGACCGCCCCTCGGGAGGCTATTCCCTTCAGCTGTGTTGGACAACCGGCTGGGTTGCCGGCACCCATGCGGCGGAAAAGAGAGACAAATGAGCGGCAAGTCTCACGCCACGTCCAAAGGGTGGATTGAAGACGAAAATTACGGCGGTTCGGCTAAATAGTCCACATTTGAATTTGGAAGGTCTCATAGTAAAATGGGTGCACTAGCAACCAAAACTCTTACGCGCGCGTAAGTATTTTTATTGCCGACGTAGAGCAAGCAAAATGAAAGAGTCCGCTTTTTCATTTTCGAGCCGAGGAGAGCTAAAAAAGGGGTTGGCTTTTATTTATTTTTATTATCTTTCATCACTATGCAGCAAGTTAAAAAGCGCAACGGTTCGGTCGTCGATTTTACTCCCGAGAAAATCACTCTCGCAACGCGAAAGGCATTTCTCGCAAACAATGTATCCGTCTCCGACGAAAAATTGGAGGCAATGACCGAGGCGGTGGTGCTCGAACTTGCGCGACGTTTTCCCGAAGCGATCCCCGGAGTGGAAGACGTGCAGGACATCGTCGAAAACATCTTGATGGCGGAAGGTTTTCATGATGTGGCAAAAGCATACATCATCTATCGCTACGAGCACACGAAGATTCGCGAGCAAAAAAAGGAGGAGGTGATCCAGCAAATCGAAGAACGTACGCTTTCGGTGGTGAAGCGAAACGGAAAGAAGGAGATTTTCTCCCTTGAGAAGATCGAACACACCCTCAAATGGAGCGCGCGCGAATACGAAAGCGAGATCGACATTCAGGAAATTGTGAAACAATGTCAGAGTGAAGTCTATGATGGCATCACTACCGCCGAAGTCACCAAAGCACTCATCATGGTGGTGCGCTCGATGATCGAACTTGACCCTGCGTATTCGTATCTTGCCGCACGATTGACACTCAATCAAAATTACAAAGAAGTGATCGGTCCCGATGTGATCGATTATACAAAATTCGAATCGCTCCATCAGAGTGCGTTCATTGAAAATATCAAACACGGAGTTTCTATCGAACGACTTGATGCGCGTTTGCTTGATTTTAATCTTGAGAAGCTCGCGAAGGCGCTGGTGACAAAAAACGACGGACTCTTCAACTATCTCGGGCTTCAGACACTCTATGATCGCTACTTTGTACGCGACGATGAAACAAAGCGCGTGCTTGAAACTCCGCAAATGTTTTGGATGCGCGTTGCAATGGGAACCGCGCTTCAAGAAAAGAAAGAACATCGCGAACAGTATGCGCTTGAGTTCTATAAAATCATGTCCGAGTTTCTCTATACGCCTTCGACACCGACGCTCTTTCATGCCGGCACCGCCAAGCCTCAGCTTTCCTCATGCTATTTGAATATGGTTCCCGATTCGCTTGATGAGATCTTCAAGTCATATTCGGATAATGCGCAACTCTCCAAATATTCGGGAGGCATCGGCACCGCATGGACACACCTGCGCGCAACCGGCTCCTTTATTAAGGGTACCGGGGTTGAATCAAACGGCATTATTCCCTTCTTAAAAATCGCCAATGACGTAACAGTGGCAATCAATCGTTCAGGACGTCGTCGCGGAGCCGCATGCGTCTATCTTGAGAACTGGCACTACGATTTTCCCGATTTCCTTGAGCTCCGAAAGAATACCGGTGATGAACGCCGTCGCGCGCACGACATGGACACTGCCGCATGGATCTCAGACCTTTTTATGAAACGCGTAAAAGCGGGCGGCATGTGGACATTTTTCTCCCCCGACGAAACTCCCGAACTTCCCGAACTCTACGGAAAAGCCTTTGAAGAAAAATATGTCGAATATGAAGCGAAAGCGGATTTGGGTGACATCAAACTGTGGAAGCGTATCCCCGCTCAAGACTTATGGAAGAAAATGCTCGCAATGCTCTTTGAGACAGGACATCCGTGGATCACATGGAAAGACCCTTCAAACATCCGCTCGCCGCAAGATCATGCCGGTGTCATTCATAGTTCGAATCTCTGTACCGAGATCACCTTAAACACCAGCCCCGATGAAACCGCAGTCTGCAATCTCGGATCGCTCAATTTCGCAAAATTTATCGTCGACGGAAAATATGATACGGAGCTCGTGGCAAGCGTCGTCAAGACCGCCATGCGCATGCTCGACAATGTCATCGATATCAACTTCTATCCAACCGAAGACGGCAAGCGTTCCAATCTTCTGCATCGCCCTGTCGGACTCGGTGTACGCGGGTTCCATGATGCGCTCTATCTCCTCGGTTACAATTATGATTCCAATGAAGCGATTGACTTCGCCGATGAGAGCATGGAAGTTGTTTCCTATTATGCAATCCTCGCATCATCCGAACTTGCAAAAGAGCGCGGAACCTACAAGACATACAAGGGTTCAAAATGGGATCGCAATATCTTCCCCGCTGACACGATCGATCTCCTCGAACATGAGCGCGGAATTCCCATTAACCTTCCTCGCGGCGGTAAACTCGACTGGACTCCCGTTCGTGAACACGTGAAGAAACACGGCATGCGCAATTCAAACTGTCTCGCGATTGCACCAACCGCAACCACTGCAAATATTGTCGGTTGTTTCCCTTCGATCGAACCCGCCTACAAAAATATTTACGTGAAGTCGAATCAAGCGGGAGACTTCATCATCATCAATGAATATTTGGTGAAAGAATTAAAGCAACTCGGCCTCTGGAACAAAGAGATCGTCAATCAGATCAAATATAACGATGGAAGCATTCAACGCATCGCAAGTATTCCCGACTCAGTGAAAGCACGTTACAAGGAGTGTTTTGAAATCGATCCGAAGTGGCTCTACATTGGCGCGGCGCGGCGCGGAAAGTGGATCGATCAAAGCCAATCCCTCAACATCTTCTTCCGCGGCACCTCGGGACGCGAACTCTCCGATGTCTACTTCGCGATCTGGGAGCTTGGCCTCAAAACCACCTACTACCTCCGCACCCTTGCCGCATCACAAGTGGAAAAATCAACAGTCAGTGCGAGTGAGTTCGGTACAACCCACAGTCGCGAAAGCGGGAGTAATGTCGGAGCAACAAGCACACCATCCATCACAAAAGAAATCGTCATCACTCCCGAAATGATTGCCAAAGCGGAGTCCGGTGATGCGGCAGTCTGTGTTTCTTGCGAAGGGTAGATCGACCGCTTCAATCAAGATTGGTCGCACCACAGGAGTACTTCCATTCTTCCAAGGTGGAATACCACCAAGAAGAATTGGTCGCCCACCGCTTCCGAAAAGTTTGCTCAGTTTTTGACATCAGATTATTATTTTCATTTCATCAATTCATTTATGCCTATTACCAAATCAGACACTCCGGTCGACATCAACAAGCGACGCATCATCAACGGCGGCGATGCGGATGTCATGCAACTCTACCCCATGCGCCACAAGTTTGCGTGGGAGGCGTACAATGTCGGAAATGCCAATCACTGGCTCCCGACCGAGATCTCCATGCAAGCGGATATCGAACAATGGCGTTCAATGAACGGACTCACCCCCGAGGAGCGGCAGGCCTTTGAAACCGTACTCGGCTTCTTCACCACCGCCGACTCAATTGCGGCAAACAATGTCGTGCTCGCACTCTATAAACACATCACCTCCCCCGAATGCCGTATGTACCTCCTGCGCCAAGGCTATGAAGAAGCGATCCATACCCATGCGTACCAATATATCGTTGAGAGTCTTGGAATGGACGAAGGGCGCATCTTCAATATGTATCGTGAAGTCGAGGCAATCTACAATAAAGACAATTTTATCTTGGGCTTCAATGACGGCATCTTCGATCCCAACTTCAAAACGGGAACATTCGCAAACGATCAGAAATTCCTCGAAAATCTTTGTGTTTTTTCCCTTATCCTGGAAGGAATCTTCTTTTACAGCTCTTTTGCCGTAATGTTCGGCTTTCAACGTCAACGCAAATTGGTCGGCGCCGCAGAACAAATCCAGTACATCATGCGCGATGAATCACAGCACTTGAACTTCGGCATCAATATGATCAATGCGATCAAGGAAGAACAACCCGAACTCTGGACTCCGGAATTCCAAGCGCATATTATCGACCTCGTAAAGCGCGCCGTTGTACTTGAGTACACCTTTGCGCAAACGGTATTTCCGAAAGGAATCTTCGGTATGAACGCGGACGGCTTCAAACAATACATTGAGCATATTGCGGATCGACGCCTTCAGACCGTGGGACTCCCCACTCAATTTAACGTTGATAATCCCTTTCCATGGATGTCGGAAGCCATCGACCTTGCGAAGGAGAAAAACTTTTTCGAAACACGGGTCACCGAATACAAAGTCGGCGGACAACTCGAGTGGTAATATAAAAAAACATGCGTACTATTTTGTACGCATGTTTTTTACATATCACCATGAAACTGCATACATTGAGGATATGAGTGCAATGACGAAGTGCGACCACTTGAAATATTCACTTCCAAAGAAAGCGATTCCATACATCCAATCCTATTTTTACTCGTGGTTGCAATACCTGTGTTTTTTGTAATATACCACGCCCACCCATCTCCGGTTTCAACACTTCCGGCTTTGATGAAAATATCTCCGATCGAAATTCGTGTTTGTGGATCGACAAGCATAGTATTTGTTGCCTCATATTGTGTAGTATCAAAATTAAACGCAAGCCCTTTTTCTCGAGCAATTTGAATAAGTTCTTTTCGAGAAATACGCATTTCACAAAGAGATGGTTCCTCTCGACAATTTGGCATGAATGTCGCTGATAATATTGTTCCAACATCATGGGCTGCGACAACAGTATGAAAAACTGGTATAGAAGAATATTTTGAAAGATAATTATCCCGATAGTGGAGTTCATAATATGTCGTACTTGCATTTTCATCGCCTAAATAACTGACACCACTTGGATCATAAGTAAGAAATGCTCGAACATAATCGCTACCAAGTCTGTTCGAAAGAAAGTTGTTAGCTTTTGTGAGAATTGAAGAAGAAGGGAGGCATTCTGAATTAAGCATCAGTGTTTCGTTGTCAGAGCTAGTGGATTCATGATATATGCCTATATTATTCTTTTTCAAAAGTGCCAGTTCCTCGGAAGAGAAGCAATTCGGCATCAAAAATCCGGAGAAGCGAACTCCCTCGCGAGGAATGGTTTCGACGAACTGAGCTTGAGTGGTGGTTGAAAGACTAGTATGCAGCGCAGTAACATGCCCAAGAGGTAAAATAGAAGGAGAAAGGTATTGAAAATAAGAAATAAAACAGAAGAAAAATAGCATCGCAGTCAAAACTATATAAAATAAAGAACGCCTTTTTATTTTTTTCATACAACAATCATAGCATGAGTAAATGAACCGAAGAGAAGGACGTTGTGAGTTTTCCACAAAACAATAGTGCAAATGACTCTCTTTCGCGGTAAGCTTAAGGGAAGTATTCTACGTACCGTATGCCTGAACAATCAACTCAAATTGAAAAGACTGCAGCCCTCGAAACAAGTATCGAGGAACTACAAAATACCAAGAAGGCGATGCTCAATCTACTTGAGGATGCGCATATTGCCGAACAAAAAGAAAAACAACGCGCGGAAGAATTGCGTGCTGCGGTCGATGAAATCAAACGCTTTGCATCAATCGCCGATCAAGAGCGTGCGACATACCTTCTTCTTTTGTCCTCAATTGGTGAAGGAGTGCTTGTGCTTGATTTGGAACACAAGATAAGCATTTTAAATGATGCGGGGGAACGTATTCTCGGCTTCCCCAAAGAAGAACTGATCGGAAAACATTTTGAGGAAGCACTACATTTTTTTGATAAACAAAATACACCTCTTGATCATAAAATTTGGGAAGAAGCATTTGTCGCATGGGAATCAAAAGCACTTCCGACGGAAATTTCCGTTAAACGAAAAGATGGGACACTCCTTCCGATTGCAATCATTATTTCACCGATTATCGACAGCAAACGCTATGAACTCAAAGGCGTCATCATCACCTTCCGCGATGTGCGCGAAGAACGCACGCTTGAAGACGCGCGGGTGAATTTTATTTCCATCGCCTCACATCAACTCCGCACTCCGCTCACCTCCATGCGCTGGTTCTCTGAAATGCTTTTGGGTGGAGATGCGGGAGATATCACCGAAGATCAAAAACATTTTATCGAACGTATCTATCAAGGGACCGATCGCATGATCGCACTCGTCAACTTGCTTCTGCAAATCGCGCGTGTAGAAGCGGGGCGTCTTAAGGTGGAGCCCGTACCGACGGACTTGAAAGCAATTACCGAAGCCGTTATCCTCACCTTGAATACGCAGCTCAAAGAAAAGACACAGCAAGTCATCATCAAGGCGGGAGAGGGGCTGCCACTTATTCCGATGGAACAAGATTATCTCTGGCAAATCATTCAAAACTTCCTTACCAATGCAATTCGTTACTCACCGGAAAAGGGAGTTATTGAAGTGATCATTGAGAAAAAAGACGAATGGATTGAATATAGTGTCAAAGACTCCGGTATCGGCATTCCTGAAAATCAAAAAGATAAAATCTTTGAAAAATTCTTCCGTGCCGATAATGCACTCAAAGCGGTCCCCGAAGGCTCAGGACTCGGACTCTCACTGGTCAAATCACTCGTCGAGGGTTGGAAAGGCAAGATCTGGTTTGATTCGGTTGAAGGAAAAGGCACCACCTTCCACATCACGATTCCGGTGAAGGGAATGGAGGCACATGAGGGTGAAGTAAAACTCAGTGTCTGACATAATTCAACACATTCTTCTTTAACAAAATAAGAAAATCACCGCAATCTGCGGGATTTTCTTTGAATATCAAGCGAAGATCCTCTCAAGCGTTTATTTCAATTGCCCATCAAGTGCTTGGGCAAAATTCGCATATGGAAGTGAGCCGGAAAGACTTTGCGTGCCCGTTACAAACCCCGGGGTACCCTGAATACCGAACGTTGCCCCCTCATCACGATCTCCGTTGATTGATTTGAGATAATCCGCTTTTTTCTTTGCAACAAGTGCGGCAACTTTTGTCGCATCAATTCCCGAGACCGTTTTGGCAAGCGCAAGGATACTTGCCTCATTGCCGAACCCTCCCCCTTCCTCATCTTGCGCCGTAAACATTGCCGTCCTCCATGCAACATAAGATCCGGGATAAAGCTCCCATACGCCACGCGCAAAGAGTGCCGCTGTTTCCGAGTCCGGACCCAAAAATGCAAAGTCTTTAAATACTACTTTTACCTTTCCCGGTTTGACGTATTTTTCAACAATGAGCGGGAGTGTTTTTGACTCAAACTGTTTACAGAATGGACATTGAAAATCCTCCCATATCACAAGTGTGACGGGTGCATTGGACTCCCCCATAAATGGCGATCCGGCAATTTTCACATCCTTCACATTCACCGTAAGCGCGGCAGGAGCTTGCGCGCCTTTGGTATTGTCCGCAATCGGAGCAAGTTGCGTTGATCCGGCAAAATGGGTAAAAATAATCGCTCCGGCAATCAACAATCCCGAAAGAAGGATTGAAAGCGGAATAAGATAATCATTTGTTTTTTGAACAGAAGGAGGCGGTGTAATGGGGTCCATAATGTTTTATTATTTATTTTTGTTTAATTATTTACATTTATTATACGCTGTGTAAGAAAATTTGCCCAATTTAGGACTTACGCAAACGAATGAGATTCGCGTTTTGCGCAGACTCTATTTGAGTGCGTGAATTTGTCTTAAGAGTTCTTCAAGCGTCTTTTCGATTTTTGCAATCTTTTCATTATCCGCAACACGTTCGGCCGCTTCTTCTTGACCGTCTTTTTCCAATTCCTCGCTCAAGTCCTCGACATTTTCTTTAATATCTTCAATATCTTCGCTGATTTCCTTTGCGTCTTCCTGAATATCTTCAACATCTTCTTGGATATCATCAAGGTCTTTCGAAATTTCTTCCACGTCTTCCTGAATATCATCGAGATCCTCACTCACCTCTTCAATTTGCCTAGCCTGACGATTCACCGTGAGTTGAATAAAGATCGAAAGATAAATCGCCTCGAGTGAAACCGCGGTAGTTAAGATAAGCATGACTTTATCGAACGAAAATCCAAACCATAAAAGCCCGAAAATCCCCACAAAAAAGAGTGAGTGGAGAACAAGTGAAACAGGTGAGCCAATATAGCGAGTTGCATTCATCGCAAGCCGCTCCAAAGCGGGCTCCTGAGGTTTGTCGACGTTATGGGGTTTGTTTGCTCGTGCCATCATGAAAAAATATATCCAAGCACAAGGCTCAGATACCCCTTATCATAGTACACTCGCCAAACAATTCAAAATTTTCAAAAAAATATCAGTGCAGTCCGATTTGATAGTCATGCAGACGACGGTAAATCCCTCCTTCGTTCGCAATGAGTTCGCCATGTGTACCGGACTCGGCAATCATTCCATCCTTAAAGACGAGAATCAATTTTGCTTTTCGTACCGTTGAAAGACGATGGGCGATGATAAATGTCGTGCGTCCGGACATGAGCTTTTCGAGCGCTTCGGTGACCACCTGCTCGGTGTGCGCATCGAGTGCACTGGTCGGCTCATCGAGAATAAGGATCGCGGGGTCACGAAGCATTGCGCGTGCGATCGCGACGCGTTGCTTTTGTCCAACAGAAAGTTTTACTCCGCGCTCGCCGACCAACGTATCGTACTTTTCCGGAAGTGCGTCAATAAATGTATCGATATGAAGGGCCTTGGCGACACGCACCACATCATCCTCGGATGCATCGAAGGAGCCGTAGCGAATATTCTCTTTGATCGAATCGTTAAACAGCGCAACTTCTTGTGGCACAATGGCGATCTGCCTCCGGAGCTCACTGAGATTCACCTGTCGCGTATCGACGCCGTCAATCTTCACGCTTCCTTCGGAGGGAAAATAATAACCGGAGATAAGTCCGATACTTGTACTCTTTCCCACACCCGATTCACCGACCAAGGCAACAGTGTCCCCGGGCAGAACCTGCATATTTATACCCCGAAGCACCGACACACCTTTCTCGCCGTACTGAAAATTCACCTGATCAAATTCAACTTTCCCCTTTATATGAGGAAGCGGCAATGCACCCTCGGGGTGATAATTCTCTTCCGGTGCGTTGAACACTTCTTCGGCAAGTGCGGCGGAAGTAATGCCGTTTTGTATCGTCTGCCAACTGTATCCCAATGTGACAAATGGGCCGAAAAACATGAGCGAATACCCGTTCAATGCGACCAATTCACCGATAGTGATGCTCCCGCTTGCGACAAGATGGACGGAGAGTACAAATACCATCAGTTGCGTTCCGAAGACAATGATACGTTGAAAAAAGTTAACATTACTCCACGTCAGCTCGAGTTTATCCCAAAGTTTATAAGTGCGGTCGAGTAATGCGACACGTACTTTTGTTGACTCATGCTCCTCGGCGGCGGCATTTTTAATACTCTCGATTTGATGAACTGCTTGTGCAGCATCACCCCATGCATCATTCCATGAACGATGAGCGCGGGAATCGGTGTCAGCGACATTGGAAAGAATATTGACCAAAAACCCGACATAAACCAATACACCCAAGAAGAGTATTCCCGCGAGAAGCGGGCTAATACTTGCAGCAAGGCTGATGCCGATCAAAATACTCAACAGTTGCGGAGCAATGGAGATAATCGTGCGCATGATTGCGGCAATCCTCCATGCGGCGCGACTGATCTTTTCAATCTCTCCACTTACATGCGCACTTTTGTGATATGCAAGCGGCAAATGATATAAATGCACAAAACCATCAACCTGAATATTAAATTGTATTCCTTCATCCAGACGTCGGCGCATGCGATCCATCACCCAATCGATATTGTTTGCAAGCAGTTGTACAAGTGCCCAGAGCACAAGAAAGAGTACCCAAAGAGGAATCGCGTGAAATCCATATTGCGTATTATGTTGCGAAACATGGATAAGTGCGTCAAAAAACCGCCCCGTAAGATACGGCATAAATCCATTTGCGACCGCAGACACAAGACCGAGGATGATGAGCATCTTGAGTTGTCCGCGAAAAGGCTTGACGTGCCGCCATATTCCGCGGATACCCGCCCGCATTTCTTCTTTTGTTGTTTTCCTTCCTTCCTCCATAATAAGCGCAGTATATCATGCATCATGGATGACTGAAGAAAGCTGACAAAACATTTACACAAGCTATTTAAAGGGATTTTCTCCTTGGATGATGCGGACTAAGAACATGATGATTGCGATCACCAGAAGAATATGAATAAACCATCCGATCGTATAGACTCCGACGACGCCGAGAATCCAAAGAACGAGAAGTATGAGTGCGATTGTAGTAAGCATAAAAGTAGAGAGCTAAAAATTATAATCGGCTTTCATTAAGTCTTGTTTTTCCGAATTTTTCAATAGAGTCATGGTATATAAATTAACAATAAATAACCTTATATTTAGTATACCACAAGACCCGTGAAAGAAGGATGGTGGACGCCCTCGTTGATTGCAAAGGTGTTTTCATCGCATCCTATTATTTTTGCTTCGTTCGGAAAGAGATAATATCTCCTCGTGAAGTTCCTGCAGAATTCTTGCCGACAAGACGATAGAAATATTTCGTATCCGGCTGTAAGTTACTCACATCCGTTCGCGCCGTAACCACGGCGCTTCCCCCATCGAGAGTTATCGGAGCCGTTCCGTTCCCGATCAGACTCCCAAGCAAAGAATCTTTACTGTATTCAAACCAATAGGTCGTTTCGGCGCCGTTGGGGTTGATGTGTCCCATCAAGGTAGCGCTCGTGCTTGCAAGATTGCTCGCTTCGGTTGTCGTAACTGTCGGCGAGATCGGAGCAGGAGGACCTTGGGTGGTGAAGTTCAAGATTCCTCCGTTGATCGTACCGTATTTATTTTGCGCATTTAGACGGAAGTAATATTTTGTCGCCGGTTCAAGCGAGGAAAGCGAGGAAGAGATCACCGTAGATACTGTTCCGTCCCCTCCCGATTGAAGCGCCGTCACATTACCAAAGTTCGTATCCTTTCCGTATTCAAACCAATAAACCGCTTCCGAACCGTTGGGATTCACCTCGCCGTTTACATTTGCCGTGGTGCGCGAGATTTCCGTTGCCGAGGTTGTACGCGTTGTCGGCGCCGTAGCCTTTGGAGGAGGATTACTGTTGGTTCGAAATGTATACGTCCCGCCGTTGACTGTTGCAAAGCTGTTCTGTGCGCTTAACCGAAAATAATAGAGCGTATTTGCGCGCAATCCCATAATATATGCCGGTGCGGAAATGAGCGTAAAGCCGGAACCGACTGCCTGAGCGGTACTGCGACTTCCGAGTGCGGTCGATTCGCCATATTCAAACCAGTATTTTGTTGAGGCACCATTCGGTTTTACTTTTCCCGCAACAATAGCCGTTGAATCGGAAGCGGAGACATTTTGATCTGTTTCAACGGTCGGCGCATCGGCCTTGGGTGGTAAGGGCGCAGGAGGAGGGGTTGAAGGCGGGACGTTCTCGGTAATGTATATATTTGGCGCAGGAGGAGTTGCTCCGGTTTGACTTTCATACGCTGTTTCCACTTTACTTTGCTGAAAAAAATAATAACCGAGGCCCACCAAAACAATCGCACCAAGCGCTCCGAGGAGCAAATTTTTATTCATAAGAATTAAGAGAAATTAATAAGATGAAGGTTCAGTTAGTCTTAATCTGCAACCTACTACCTACAATAACCTCCCGTCGATGAAAACAAGGTGAAGATGAATGCAATCACAACAATGAGCGAGTATAAAAACTGATACCTGAGCTTATATGCTCATTTTCAAAATTCTTGACAGAATAAGCACAGATGCTATTTTCCAATGAGACGATCATCAAAGGAGTAAGTAATGAAAAAACAATTCGCGTGGATAAAGAATGAGATGAGTATTGCAAAAGCGTTACTCATTGCAACAACGTGCTTGGTCCTCATTATTGGTATCGGGAGAGGAACGGATATTGTTTCAACAATGCTCACATGGCTCATGCTCGCAATCATGTTCATCGCGTACCTCTGTGCCGTCGTTGCGGCAACGCATCGCTTGGGAGACCGACTGATGAGTGTCCCTGTGGTGCGATACAGTCTGATACTCATTGCATTGTACGTTGGTGGATGGATCCTCGTCAGACACCCTGAAGCAGTGCTTGTTCCGCTTCAAACAGGATGGCCAAAGATTGCATCGAGTCTCTATCTGATTTTTGGTGCTATTGCCCTCATCTACATCTTGAGATCAATTGAGCGTACGGTACTGAAACGACTCCGTGCCGTAAATATTGAAGTACGACTCATCACTCGTCCGGAACGCAATCCTGAACTTTTTGAAACACATGCCGATACAATATTTACCGCAGTGGAAAAAAGGAAAGGTGGATACATTATTGATCTCTCCCCCGCCGGATGCCCCGGAGAATTGCTCTGGGTAAATGAAAATGAAATTTCAATTATTCAAGCGTCGTGACCATAAATTCTCGAATTACGATTCCGCACACTTTTGCTCGTGCGGTTTTTTTTATTTCAGAAAATATCACCATTCTCTCTTGATATTTTCTGAAGGTGCGCAAATTAATGATTAATTCATGAGGTGAAGACATGCCCGTTCGCACACGTCTTTTTTTTATGGGATAATAGTATACATCTATGGGATCCATGAACTTTTCACGTATACTCATTTTTTTGATTCTGCTCGGAATTGTTGGCGGTGGTACATACTACTATCAACTGAAGCACAAGCCGGTTTCCCCTTTTCAGACGACAGTCGTACAGCGCGGGGATATTCTTGAGGATGTTTCAGTGACCGGGCGAGTCAACTCAGAAGCGATGGTTGATCTTGCATTTGAACGTGGAGGAGCGGTGATCACCGACCCCCTTCCCGTCGGTACGCATGTCGAATCGGGACAAGTGCTGGCAACACTCAACACGAATGAACTTGACGCGCTCCGTGCACAAGTAAAAGCAAACATTATCTTTGAACAGGCCAATTTACGAGAATTGCAGAAAGGCAGCCGCCCTGAAGATATCGCAGTATCTCAAGCGGAACTGGGAAGTGCAGAGAGTGCAAAGGTCGATAGCATACGCAACATCGAAAATCAGACGGAAGTTGCATTCACTATTTCCGATGACGCAATTCACAATACCGCCGATCAACTCTTTCGTAATCCGCGCACATCAAACCCCGAGCTCACGCTCACGATCACTGACGGCAAGCTTGCTATTGCACTCCCCCAGGAACGAGTACAAATTGAAAAAACACTCACCACGTGGAGTGCGGAAGTAAAGCAAGGAGCCGCATCAGACACCGATCGATTCATTGTAGACACTGAGAGTGCGCTTGGGGAGATCAAATCATTCATGGATCTTCTTGCTCAAGGAGTAAATAACCTCTTACCAAACTCAAATACACCACAAACGACTATTGACGCATGGAAGGTTGATATTTCTACAGCACGGACACAACTCAATACCGCACTTTCAAACTTGCGTACGGCAAAAGCCTCATATCGCGCTGCCGGAGAGGCGGTTGAAGTCGCGCACCGCGCCCTCTTACTCAAAACTGCCGGTCCAACCAAAGAATCACTCGATGCGCAAATTGCAAAAATCAGCGCAGCAAAAGCAAATCTGGCAAATTACGATGCGCAAATTGCAACAATGTCACTCCGTGCCCCATTTTCAGGGGTCGTAAGCAAACAACAAACCAAACGCGGTGCATTGGTATCATTGGGCGTTCCGGTCATTTCACTTATTTCTGATGGCAAATGGAAAATTGAAGCGAATGTTCCTGAAGCGGATGTCGCCAAAATTCATCTCAACGACCAAGCGCAAATTACCCTTGATGCATATGGCTCCAATACATTCTTCCCCGCAACGGTTGCAAAAATCGACCCAGTAGAAACAATCATTGAGGGTGTCTCCACATATAATGTCACACTCCATTTCACAGAAGATGATACGCGTATCCGCTCCGGAATGACCGCAAATATCACCATCAATACACAAAAACACACGAATGTACTAATGATCCCCGCACGCGCAGTGAACACCGAAGGAGGGCGCAGTACCGTTCGCATTCCAAGTACCGATGGATTAACTGCGAATGACCAAGTGGTGACCACAGGACTCCGTGGCTCAAATGGGATGATTGAAATCACCTCCGGACTCACCGAAGGAGCAACCGTTGTCACGTTTGAGGAGAAACCCTAACCATCCTCAAACTCGATACTTATTGATTATGCCGCTTATTGAAGTCAGATCGCTGCAAAAGATATTCCAAGCAGACAAAGATGCGGCGCCTACCGTCGCATTACAAAATATTACCTGCACAATTGATCGTGGAGAATTTATTTCTATCGTGGGACCTTCCGGTTCGGGAAAATCAACACTACTTCAAATACTAGGACTCCTCGATCGCCCCACCTCCGGAGTCTATCGTTTTGATGGTCGACTCGTCGATGAATACACTGATGATGAGCAAGCGATGCTCCGCAATCAGTCCTTGGGTTTTATTTTTCAGTCATTCAATCTGCTCGCACGTACATCGGTCTTGGAAAACGTTAAACTCCCCATGGCCTATTCGACAATTCCACCGAAGGAATGGGATGCTCGTGCAAAACAGTATATTGAAAAGGTTGGACTCTCCCATCGTCTCTTCCATGAACCGGCAAAGCTTTCCGGGGGAGAGCGCCAGCGTGTCGCGATTGCACGCGCACTCGTGACACATCCCGAAATTATTTTCGCCGATGAACCGACGGGAAATCTCGATAGTGTGTCAGGGAAAGCAGTGATGAATATTTTGGAGCAATTACACAAAGATGGGCACACGATTGTGCTTATTACCCACGATCACCTGCTTGCGCGCCACGCGCTGCGCATTATTGAACTCAAAGATGGATACATTGCATGGGATGGACCCACGGCAGACTATCATGAAGTAATCATATGACAAACCTTTACACACTCAAAAGTGCATATCGCGCATTACGTGCAAATAAAGTACGCTCCGGACTCACCATTCTCGGTGTGGTCATCGGAATTACCGCAATTATGCTTATTGTCTCCATTGGCGGCGGCGCGCAAAAATTAATACTCGGTCAAATTCAGGGTTTTGGAGCGGACATGCTTGTCGTGCGCCCCGGACGCGAACCAAAGGGACCAACCGATCTTCCGCAATCACTCTTTTCCGACTCACTCAAAGAACGCGAATTAACTGCACTGACACACAAAGAAAACGTACCCGAGCTTGCCGCTATTGCACCGGTGGTTTTTGTGTCCGAGCCGGTATCCTACGAAAGCGAAACCTATCGCCCAACCATTTTTGGTTGGTCTGCAGAATTCATGTTGACCGTACAAAATATTACCATGAACAAAGGAGTTCCGTTTGATGAAAATGATATTCATCAAAATGCGAGCGTTGCAGTCATCGGACCAAAAGTTGTTGAAAAACTTTTTGACAATAAAGATGCACTGGGGAAATTCATCCGTATCAAGGGAAGAAATTTCCATGTCGTTGGTATTTTAAACAAGAAAGGCGCAGGTGCATTTTTTGACAGCGACGACTTGGTGGTTATTCCCTACACTACGGCGATGACCTATCTTACTGGATCAAAACATTATTTTGAATTTGTGACCCGCGCAAAAACACCCGATGCCATCCCCCGCATGAGCGCCGATATTACGGCAACCCTGCGCGAACTTCACAATATTACCGATACGACAAAAGATGATTTTTACATTATGACTCAACAGGGGGTCATCAATCAGGTCAGTACCATTCTTACCGCGCTCACCGCATTTCTTACCGCAGTCGTTGCAATCTCACTCATCGTCGGCGGAATCGGCGTCATGAATGTGATGCTCGTTTCCGTCACTGAACGCACGCGCGAAATCGGTTTACGCAAAGCGCTTGGTGCACGCAACAAAGATATTCTTCTGCAATTTCTTATGGAAGCGATACTCCTGTCATTGGGAGGCGGCATCATTGGTGTCACCCTCGGAACGACGCTCGGATTTCTTACCGCAATCGGATTGTCGCGCGGACTGGGACTTGCGTGGGAATTCACCTTCCCTCTTGGAGCAATGCTCGTCGGGCTTTCCGTTTCAATGGTTGTCGGTATTATTTTCGGTCTCTATCCTGCATGGAAAGCATCGCGTAAAAGTCCGATTGAAGCGTTACGTTATGAATAATCAAAGGCATTGGTAAGCTGAAAATTGTGCTACCATGGGAGAGCAGCCATGAATAACCTCCCCACCAATCGTCAACGGTTTTTTTCAATTATTATCCCCGCGCACAACGAAGAATTCTATATTGAAGAAACATTGCGGCACCTCGTACTCATGGACTACCCCAGAGAGTTTTTTGAGGTGATCGTTGTGGAAAACGGTTCGAGCGACAACACCTACACGCTCGCAAACACCTTTGCCGATGCACAAACACACATCTTTACCATTCCGAGAAAGGGAGTATCAGTGGCAAAAAATTTTGGAATAACGAAACTCCACCCGGAGAGCGAGTGGACAATATTTCTCGATGCCGATACGCTCCTTGAAAAAGATTTTCTTCACGATCTCAATGATTTTCTCATGAAGGACGATAATAAAAATTCCGTGGTCGGAACAACAGAAGTACAACCCTCTGCAAAAAGCATCGCGGCGAAATTTTGGTTCACATTCTACAATCTCGGACACAAGCTCACCAAGACCTCATTTGCGCTCCAGATTATCAAAACGTCGCTCCTCGCAACAATACATTTTCCCGAACATCTCGAAATGGGCGAAGACCTCAATCTCATTGTCGAAGCAAGGAAACAGGGAAACTTTTTTTACTTCCCGACAAAAAGAGTGGTGACCTCAGTACGGCGATTTGAACAGGAAGGGTGGTGGAAGGTATTTATCCATTGGAATTTCGTCGCTCTATTGCCGCAATCAGTGCAGAAATTTTTTCACTATAAAGTAGTGCGATAAACATGTATGCAAAAATTTAAACCCTACACACGCACGCTCGCCGACATCGGACCTATTCTTGTGCGTCACGTTTTTCTTTTGGTCAACGGCATCATCGGCACAGTGGTTATTCTTCTTTTCATTTTTGGCAACAGGGAAGCGGCGATTTTCCTTGGGATCATTACCCTTTTCAATATGTTGCTCGGCATCATTCAAGATACGCGTGCGCGTATTGCACTTGAAACACTCCAAATGATTACCGCATTGCGGGTCATTCGTATTGACGAGAACGAGAGTGAAACATCCGTACTTGCCGAAGAAATAGTCAAAGGTGACCGCATTAAACTCAAACTTGGAGATCAGGCGCCTGCGGATGGCATACTGCTTTCAGCCAACGGACTTGAGGTGAGTGAGGCCCTCCTTACCGGTGAATCGGATTCTTTTCCAAGAAATGAGGGTGCGGAACTTCGTGCAGGCGATATTATCACCGCGGGAAACGGCATACTTGAAGTGCGCACGAATTTCAATGAGAGTGGAATGGCGCAAATGACTGCGGAGGCGAAAAAATATGCCGCAAAGCCAAGCCCGATTCAACTTGCGATTGAACACATTATCGCATATTCCGGATATGTGCTTCTTGCCTCACTCACATTTTTGATTATCCGCGGCCTTATGGTTCATGAACCACATCTCACGATGGTGCTCCACGCCGGAGCACTCGCAAGCATCATTGTTCCTCAGGGACTCGTCGTCATCACCACACTCCTCTTTGCCTTTGGGGCTTCAAGCTATTCAAGTCGGCATGTGCTTTTTCAGGAAATCAATGCAACGGAAAAATTAGGAAGGATCAAAAATCTCTGCATGGACAAAACAGGGACACTCACGGAAAACTCGCTCGTCGTTGAAAAAATGGAGATACCCGAAGGCGGTTCGATTGAAAATAGCGCAATGCTCACTCATTGCTATATTCAAGGGACTGGTGATTCCTCACAAACCATAGTCGCTGTTTCAAACTATCTTCAGACAACAAAAAATACGAATGAAGCAACTGAGCAAATCATCGGAACACTCCCCTTTTCATCATGGCGACAATACGGCGCGGTCGGCCTCGAAGGAAAAGAAGGTAAACACATTATCCTTGTCGGTGCTCCGGATATTTTTCTCCCTCATCTGTCGAATCAAAAAGAAAAAGAGTGGCTCACCAAACTCATTGCGACACATGCCCATCAGGGCAATCGCATGCTGGCAGTTACCCACACGGAAGGAGCTGAATTACCCCGTGAACTTGGTGATGCGGCATTATCAATTGTAACCGTCTTCATATTTCACAGTGAGTTGCGTGAGGGTATTCGTGATGCCATTGCATTCTTTCAAGATCGCGGTGTACGTATCCGCATTATCTCAGGTGACAATGCGGAAACGGTCCAAGCGGTTGCCTGCCGTGCGGGCATCAACGACACGGAAACAATCGTAACGGGAACAGAAATGAAAGAATGGAAAGCAGCGGAATTTGATCGCATGGTTCGTGCACATACGATCTTTGCACGCATTCTACCGGAACAAAAAGTACAGATCATCGAATCGTTCAAAAAAGATGGCTTTACCGCAATGGTGGGAGACGGTGCAAATGACGCACTCGCCATCAAAAAGGCCGATCTCGGAATCGCCATGTTCGACGGCGCACCCGCAACACGACGACTTGCCGGGGTTATTCTCATGAATAATAGCTTCACCGCTCTTCCCGGCGGAGTGACGCTCGCTGACAACTTTATTCGCAATATTGAAGTATTCGCGGGAATCTTTATCAATCAGAGCATACTCGGATTCTTCGTTTTTGTCCTGCTCAGCATCTTCGGATCGACACTCCCACTGACCCCGCTTAACATCACGCTCATTAATTATTTCACCGTCGGTATCCCCGGCATGCTGCTCGGATACTGGGCAATTCGTCCAAGTGGCATCAATCTGCCGGCAAATTCCGAATCATTTCTTGCACGAGTGATACCGTTTGCACTTGCGGCGGGGACAATTGAAGCAATCAGTACTGCAATCATATTTGCATGGAGTCCACCATCCCTCGCACTTGCACTCTCCAATACCCTCGTCGGATTGGCATTTATTGTGAACGGTTTCTTCTTCTTTATGCTTGCTCCGCGCGTCTATCGGGGAAACATAACCAACACGGAGAGATTCCACATCCTCTTACTTGGATTGGTTGAACTTGCGCTGTTGTTTATAATACTCCGAATACCGCTCCTTGTGCTTTTTTTCAATGTCACCATGCCGCTACCCAAGCCTATAGAAGTCTTGCCAACACTCATGATACTGGGTTGTTCTGGAGTTTTCCTTTTTGTGCTTGCCAAAACATGCTTTCTGAAGCAGGAAAAAGGGAAATCACTGGAGATACTTCGCAAGTAAAAGAAAAAGTTATAAAATAAACAATGAATTAAAATTAGTAGTATTAGCACTTTTTATGTTCAAATCATTAAAGAACTCCAACAAGGGTTTCACATTAATCGAACTCCTCGTGGTGATCGCGATCATCGGTATCCTTTCATCCGTTGTGCTCGCATCACTCTCAACTGCTCGCCAGAAGTCACGCGATGCAAAGCGTGTTTCCGACATCGGTCAGGTGCAGCTTGCACTTGAGCTTTATTTCGATGCAAATCAGAGCTATCCCTCAACGTCTCCCAACACCGATCTCGCGATCGATACATTGGTGACCGCAGGATTTATTCCCAAGAAGCCTATTCCTCCTGCAGGTGGCAGTGCAACGTATCTGTATAACGGTGTGACCTCCAACACCAACCTCGCGTCCTGTACAGGTGCGTCATGTACGAATTACTCGCTTGGAGTTGCATTGGAACGCAGTGATAACTCGGTGCTTGCGAATGATGCGGATCAGGTGACAACAGGAACTGTTTTCGATGGAACAAAGTCTGATTGTCTCTCTACCGGTACAGCGACAGAATATTGTTACGACATCAAACCATAAGTAAAATGCTACTTCGAAAGAAAAACCACCCCTCTCGGGGTGGTTTTTTGTTGTAAATCTGCAGTCGACCGACATAGGACTTACGCAAACGGATGAGATTCGCGTTTTTCCGCCCGAACGATATCGGAGAAGCTGTACGTGCCAGTACTGCTTCCCGAGGCGGTCGGGAGAAAAACGTGAAGGTCGCTGTTTTGCGGAGGTCCTCACGTCAGAAATATCTGGCTGAGTAACACACTGGTGGAACGCATCAAAAAAGCAACGAATCAAGACCTACAAAAATGGCGATGACACCGATCCACTCGGCATACGGTTTAATCTTGGCGGTAAAATCAACAATGGCGGGAACGTTTGCAAAAAGATGAGGTGCGAGCAAGAGACCGCAAAGTACTGCGGAAATCCCCTGCGGAAAACTCGAACCAAGGAGAAACATCCCGAAAAAAACAATACCCAAACGCCCAAGAAGAGCGCAAACACCGAGTATGAAAGCGGCAATACCGATAAAACCGCGAAAAGCATTCAATGTTGATTCCGCCTTCTCCACATGTGCCACCTTGTTTCCCGCCAAGGCTTTTAATTTGGGAGCCGCAAGCACAAATCCCGAAATGATGTTGACCAATTGAATGAGCATAGCAATTATTCGATAATAAACAATAATATTGAGTGTACCACGGTACATCGGTTGGCACACGGCTTGCTAGCGTTTTCCACCCTTAATATAGCGCACTGCATCCGATGCGATTTTTCCATTGCGCAGATCCTCCGCAAGTCGCTCGGGGAGAATCTTCACATCATCGGCAGGACCTACCCAAGTAATTTCGGCAAGTTCATGAGTATGAGAACCGGACAATTTTTCAGTATCCAAAAAGTCCTCTCCATTGGTCACTTCAAAAAAGAATTCCATCGGTTGACCGTTTTGCCCATCGGTAAACGTATTAATGTAGAGCAACCTTCCGATGTTGGGATGCACTCCCAATTCTTCGAATATCTCGCGATGCAAACACTCCCGCACATCTTCACCAAACTCCAAATGACCGCCGGGAAGTGCGGCAAAACTTGTATCGTGCGGGTGCCGTACAACAAGCAACTTCTCCTCATGAAGAATAATTGCGCGACAGCGGATAACAAATTTTTCGTGTGAGGACATATAATTAATTGGCAAGGCAGGCAGTGAGCGTTGCCGTTTGTGTCCAACCGCACTCGCCGTTTGACTGCCGTTCACACGTTGCGGATTTATAGCACGCATATTTTTCACTGTATTCGCAGGTTGAGATCATGTCGGGTTTATCCGTACACAACTGCGACGAACATCCGCCCACATAACATTTTCCTTTCGGAGAAGGATTGCTTGCCACTCCATGCTGCACCACATTAAATACAAAGCGATACTCCGAAGCCTTTACGGTCGTCTTGGACTTTTTGACCGGCAAGACATTCATGAGCGTAATCGCCTCCCCTTCAGTGATAAAGACTTTTCCCAACTCAAGCACACTCGCGCTCGACCCCATTCCCGCATCAACATCGACCCCCACGCGCACGGTGCCCGCCTGAATGCATTGCACGTCGCTCGGACAACGACTGTCTTCTTCAATTGCAACAGGACGAATGGATATGTTTTTAAATTTCGCACTTTGATTCAATGCAAGCGTCACATTGCCATATGGAAGCACTACTTGTTGCGGTAGATCAGCAACACACGTCCCACCCACGTCACCAAATGGCAAGTGGGAGCCGGGTGTCGGTGCACAGTGGGAGCCCGCCGCACAAACAGCCGCCGTGCGCATATTGCCGCCACAATGCTCACCGGCGTTGACTACTCCGGGGAGAGGAGCCGCGGGAGCCGAAGCAACCATAAGCATCGCCCCTTCCACTTTCAAATACTTACTCACCCCAACCGACGGCAATGCACTCATTGGCTCATCACTTTTGTGATCCGCATAATTCACGATGAGCTGTCCATTCGTGATCGCGGTTGTCTGTGGCGCAATTCGGTCACCAAGAAGTACTGCGTTTGTCCCTTGATATCCATTTGCCGTTTTGAGCGCAGCAACTGCGTAGTAGAACTTCCCGCTTCCACCGGTGTCTTGGGTAAGAATAAATCCCACATCAGGAATTCCATCGCCGTTCAAATCCCCCGACGCTTCGTTCCCAAAATATTGTGTCACCGTTTTTGACGCCGAAGCAGGTGCGGAAGGAGTCTCCGCGCGACCATTCACCAGTGTAACCGGCTGTCTCTCAATGAGGTACGTCGTGTTCTTATAATCCGATAGGATTTGCTCCGGTGGTACCGCACTGTTACCGCTCATACGTACCCAAAGCACCAGTCCGACAAGGACAGTAATGGCAACGAACGCCCCCAGGATGATTTTTTTGTTCATATTATCAATATAGCACTTAATGCATGTGGATACACTGAAGAGATGAGACTAGTTTATTAAAAAGTACGCCGGTTGCAGTTCAAGCCTCAAAGAGGTTATTTTGGTATAATTACGCTTATGAGAAAAATAATTACCACAACGTTTGTCACCCTAGACGGCGTCATGCAGGCTCCGGGAGGACCCGAGGAAGACAAGTCGGGCGGATTTACGCATGGCGGCTGGCAAATAGCATATCCATCGGACGAGAAAATGAATTCCATTCTGGGCGAATTCTTCAGTATTCCCTTCGAGCTTCTCCTCGGCAAGATCACCTACGATATCTTTGCCGGATATTGGCCCACCGCAAAAACGGACCTCGAGGTGGCGGATCCGTTTAATAAAACAAAGAAATACGTTGTCTCGCACACATCATTTCCACCCTCATGGAATAATTCCTTCTGTATTACGGGTGACCTGCCTGCGCAGTCAGGTGTTGTGCCGCAGATTCAGCAACTGAAAGAAGAAGATGGTTCCGACTTGTGGGTGTGGGGCAGTGGAAATCTCATTCAGACACTGCTCAAAAATCATCTGATCGATCGCATGCACATTTGGACATACCCCATCACCATAGGGCGCGGCAAAAAACTTTTTGCGGAAGGCACGCAAGCGAAAAACTTTAAGCTTGTTGATTCCAAAATAGGAACGAATGGCGTTATTTTCGCCACCTACGAACCAGCCGGGCCACTTAACGCTGCTTCAGCGTAGATGGGTTAGGCAAGGTTTGGGACTATTATTTCTTGCGATTTGTTGCGAGCTTGATGATTTTTTCAAGCTCTTTTTTGTCGATATCGGAAAGTTTATTGATATACAGACATCCGCCTCCTTCTTTATATTTACCTAATTTCAAGAGAAAATCATTTTCTCCTTTATCTTCTTTTAAGCCACCCACTGTCATTTTGAAAATTTTTAAGCCGTAGAGCGCGATGTTTTGTTTGCGTGGAGCAAAACCGATCACCATCCACTCTCCCTCTTTTCCATTTGCGTAGGTGTACTTCCTTCGACCAAAACCAATGATTGATGCTCCCCACATTTCCGGCTTAGCTTTCGTCGCCTTCTCCATTATTTTTGAAATCACGAAGCAATCATCACGCCTCTCTACATCTTTGATTGAGCTCAAAAATTTCTCTACACTTGCCTTATTCACTTTTGTTTTTAATTCTGCCATAGATGATATTTTACTGGAGATGCGGAGCGAAGCTGTGACTGTTTTGTGAAGAATAAATAATCTACATGGACCGAATGGCCATGATCTCTATTGAGGCTTGTGGGATACCGAGGTGGGGATGTCCTTCATACGCTTTTGCTGCTGCTTCATGCGACTCGGCTTCGATGACCGAATAGAGCATGATGTCGTTCCTTGCGTCAGTAACCCCGTCCGTTGTCACGCGCTTTGTTTTTCCACCCGCCTTTGTTTCTTTGATCATTCCGGCATGTGCGGCCATCCATTCATCCCATTCTTCGCGCATCTTTTTTTCCGTCGCATCACGCAGAGCCTCTGGAGTCTTCATCCATTCGTCCATGACGGTAGCGGGAGCGAGAAATAGTACTAAATAATTGTTCATGTTTTGTTGAGTAAATGAGTAAGACTGTATGTGTATTATATACCTTTGCAGAGAGATTATGTATTTGTCGTTATCAGTTAATAGGACAAAACGGTGCCTGACACGGTTTTCGGTTTTTCGGTTTTCATTTATTTCTTGTTCTACTTGTACTACCGGTCAACTAAAAAATTCTCCGGGTGGAGAATTTTTAGTTGACGGTTATGAGGGGGATTATTCTTCTTCGAGTTTTTCCACATCAGAACGACCGTCGAGTGATAACGGATCTCCGTTTTCATCTTGAAGATTGAAAGGGTCTTGAGGTTCCCCGCTCATATCACTCTCGTCTTGATAGGTTTCCGACGTAGTGCCCACCCCCCACATTTTGTTTTCTTCAGGCATAAGAAAAATTTATTATTATATTTTAAAACTATACCATTTCTCCAATTTCGACAAGAGAGTTATCAGCTTTGCCATAAAACCCATCTTGATCGAATTGCTTAATTTGAAATTATCACGACGACGCGTCTCGGACAGCTACGGACATGGGACAACGTTGAAATGCTTATTCGGCGAGATATCTCTGTTTCAAGAAATCAGCAAAAGCCTGAAATTCTTCTCGGGCAACAATGATCATCGCTCTCATTTCTTCCAGTTCTTCTTGGGTGGATTCTTCTTTCGCGACAATTTCCTTTGGATGCGTATAATTTTTTGTCACCATGTAGTAACCAACAGCCATGCGCTCCTTGAGACAAAGACGCGCATCTTCCGGGCTACTCCGAGTTTGGTAGAACTCATCCAAAAGCGCTTCGACGCTCGCCGGCAATGCTTGATCATTCGCATGCCATTCCTTATATGCTTCCGACACTTCACACCCGTTGAGCCTTCCCCAGTATTCTTTTTTTGCCTCTGCGTGGACACGGATCTCGCTTGGAGTTATCCCGTATTTTTTTGCGATCTCAGTTTCAACATCTTCCTGTCCGACATATGCATACTTTGGTCGTCCCTTGGCCTCACCTGAAACATACGGAAATCTCATACGCTCTGCTTCAAGGTGTCCGCCACACGAACTATCTGTTGGGATATTATTGAGATCAAGTGAGACAAGTGTTTCCATGATCTCTTGGTCGATATGGCGACCAAGTCGATCGACAATATTTTCGAGGGATCTTAATTTTTCTTCCCACGTTATTTCCTTTGGATTCGATGTAAATTCTTCATGTGACATAACAAAAGAATACCAACAGAAGTGCAAATATGAAAGAACCTCAATCCTGATGTGCCAAAAACTACGAGCTGCGGACTAGGAATCTCGATCCTTACTGGATCAGTAAACCTTTCCCATTTTTGAGTATTCAGAAAGCCTCAAAAACATGGGAGAAGGTCTTCTCGTCCTAGTCGCAAGACACGCAGGTGTCTTGCTTCCCGCAGCAAAAACTCAAAACGGTGCTCGACACCGTTTTCATTTTCAGTTTAGATTGCTTTGATTCCAAACCATTCTAAGACTCAAATGCATCAATGCTAAACTGCGGGGCCTTGAGGATCTTTGGGCTCCTTATGCGTACCCCACTGCCACTGAGGAGGTTCTCCTTTGAGGTAACAGACGAGGATGAGTGCTGCGACCCATAACAATATTTCCACGAGAAACCATATGGTGTCTGAACTCTTGGGTGCAGAATGGGAAAAAGGTACTATCAACCGAGCAAGCACGAAAACAAAGACAGCAAGCGTCAGCCATCCCTGCCACGTCGCAGGAACCCAACCCCAGCCATAGAGCTTGCGTTTAAACCAGTATCCCTCCGGATTGTGTTTCAGATATGCTATGTATTGGGAAAAGAAGTTCATGTGCGTATCTCTCTTACTCATCCAGCATACGCCGGACATATTCCAATTACAACCTCAGACTTTTTTGCTGGAGCTGTGGGACGAAGTTGGAAGCATTTTGTTGAAAAATATGGAGATTTAGATAAAAGTTTCTAAAAACAGCCTTCCAAAAAGCTTACTTGTTTATCACTTCATACCTGATATGAGTAACCAGGTCTGTGGTTCTTGTCTCAATCGGCTTCAATCGTAAATTTGGTGTACTCTCAAACAATCGAGCACCCGAGCCAATTGTGACAGGCGTGATATGGAGCCATAATTCGTCAATATGTCCCGCTGCCAAATATTGATTGATTGTATTTGCGCCGCCCGCTATTGAAATATCTTTCTCGCCCGAAACCGCTCGAGCTTTTTGTAAGGCAGACTCAATGCCACCAGTAACAAAGTAAAAAGTCGTACCGCCCTCCATTTCTATAGGTTCGTGCTCGGTCTTCGATAATACAAATACAGGAGCATGGTAGGGAGGATTATTTCCCCACCAACCCCTCCAGTTTGAATCCGCTTGTAGTTCGGGCGGTCCAAACATATTTCTGCCCATGATGTAAGCTCCGGCAGACGTCAATGATGCAATCTCGGCTTTGTGTTTTTCTGGCTCATCGAACATCCAGTGATGAAGGAGATTCTCCGGTATATCACCCATAGGCTTCTCGAATGATTGATTCGGTCCTGCAATAAAACCATCGAGCGACATCGCCACCCCGCATATAATTTTATTCATAGTATTCCTAATAGTACCACACCGAATTTATCTCAACTTGGCTGGGGGGGTATGGGGCGACGTTGGAACAATGCTATTTGCCTCTGAAGCGAAAAATTAGATTTTGAAACTTAATATATACCCACTTCAATAAATTTCCATGAGCATTAACTTCCTTGTCTATGTCCTTTAAAATTTGTAGCTTTGCCTTAATTAATTTGTTCTTTACTTCTTCTGTGTTCCAATTTTCAATATCACCCAACATTATTAGCTCTGACTGATATTCGGTAAGATTTAAAAATCTAAACACCATTGGTACCCTAAGTGATATAGCTTGAAGATCTTGCAACTCTTGTTTTAGTGCCGCAAGCCCATCTTCTGCTTCATGTTTAAATCTCTTAAGTTGTTGATCATCACCTTCAGTGAGCTGAACAATGGTTTTTTGTAAATAATATGTTGTCGCATTCCCATTGATAAAAGAATCGATTTCAACAATTTTTCGCGCAATAGCTAATAGCTCGTCTGTTTTATCTTTGTAAGTTAGTGTCACATAACCCCACCAAGCTGCAATTACTGCTGCAACAATTAAAGTTATATTTTGAAAAATATCCGTTAAGGTTTTTATGTCGGTAAGTGTCCAAGAACCCAACCAAACTGAGAAATCCATGAAAAAGCTTTTCATATAATTTGCTGCGGCGCTGCGATTCGAACTTTTGTTAATTTCATGGCTTAAAATATATGTTGCGTTTTACAATTTTGGTTCAAGTCCTAGTGGGGTCAGCCGAATATTCTTAGAAAAGCCATCGCAATAAACGCCCCAATTATCCCATACAGCGCAATGTTAATTCCCCTCCGAATTTTTCTTGGCAACAGGGCGAGTCCGTAAATAAATGCGACAAGAATGCCGAGACTAGCGGGAAAAGTCACCCACGCACCTGCAAGCATTTCATAAAAACTGATTACCTTCGGAATTCCAATGTCCATGGTGACATCCTCTTTATAATCTTTTGGTGCGCGATAAAAATGCACAACGCTCGTGTTGGGGGCAAAGGAATCATATCCGTAGTAACTGATCGCATTATTCAGATTTTTCCGTTCTTGTTTCCCAAGATCTGTGGAATATCCGGGTATGACAACCGACTTGAGAACCAATACCTCGACAGGATGCGGGGCTGTGCCGTTGTCGTAATTCACACTAAGCGGAAAAAGGAGCTTTTGAGACGGAAATGTCACGTGGACATACCGACGATCATTCTCTCCCAATACCGATATGGGCGTATAAGTGATAACAAAATTGAATCCATCCCTGACAAAACGGGAGAGATTTTCTTCATTTGCGGGGCTCTTGGGGAGACCGTTGCGTTCAAGATAATTCATTAGACCCCTACCGTCCTCTGCGCTAACTACCTGTAAAGTCATGCCTCTCGTCGTAGTTGAGAACGCAATGTTTACACGATCCGAAGAATCCACAACCATTCTGCCGGGTGCGAGCGTGGAAACGACTGTGCCCGAAAGTCCCAAGCTCGACTGTGAGTATCCGATTACTCCCCAAAAAATTATGACGATGGCAAAGAGTGATATTGCGGTTCCAGCCATTCTCTCAATAATTTCCTTATTGGGAATTCCCTTGACTCGATTTCTCGCCATGATGATTGCGCAAACAATCATGGTAAGAAAAGCGAGGAGTAAAACAATTGGAATGTAGTAGTTAGCCCAAGCCATGACTGCCTCGCCCACCTTTGATACCAGTGTCGTGTGGCTCACTTTATAATATGGATTGTAGGTAGGCATTTCATTCTTTCCTATATCCACGACATGAATTGCCTCAGCGGTAGCATGAACAGGCGTTACGGTGAGAATTGCCCCATCAGCAATACCAGTGGGCCTTTTAACGTTAAACCAAGTATCCTCGATGCCGTTATTGAGATCGATAATTGCCGTATGGTCCATGTCATCAGTCCTCTCAAGAAACTCTGCAGAGGGCCTTGCAATATAGCCAATAAGACCACAAGCGGAGACGCCGATTGGAGCAAGGAAAAGAGCAAGCAGTAAAAGTTTCTTCATTGCAGAAATTATATCATGATGGTGTCCAAACCTCATGCGGATTCACATGTGCACCGATCTCACTGGGGGGCCGAGTTCGAGTCCGAGAGGGGTCACGTGTCTTGGTCTCGAACTGACGGCAAAAAGACGTTGAAGAATATGATGTGACTCGGTCATCCGAACCGATTCTTGATAACTGCGGGACCTGGATTCGAACCAAGATAACGACCTCCAGAGGGTCGCGTCCTACCATTAGACGATCCCGCAATATTTACTGTTTTTTTTAAACAGTCCACACAGTATAGCCAAAACGCTCCTTTTTTCAAGCCCAAAATCTGCTAGGATAAGCGCATGAAACGCAACACGGAATTTCACGACTTTGTGGTTGGAGATGTACTTGGGCACATTTTCGGCATCACTTCACGGGCGATGTTCGGGGGCTGGGGAATTTATAAAGATGGGGTGATCTTCGCGCTCATCATCGGCGGGGTACTCTATTTTAAGGTCGGCAAGGAGAATCGCGCGCAATTTGAAAAGCATGGGAGTAAGCCTTTTCACTACAAAAATAAAAGCAAGGATGTCATTCTTCCATACTGGGAACTGCCGGAAGAAGTGATGGGCGATCGAGAAATGATCGAAACATGGATCGCACAGTCCGCAGCGGTCAGCGCAGCGAAGAAAAAACATTCCCAATAAGGCAGTATTGCCATATCAACAGGTTCATATAGAGTATTGAGAGGTACAGTTCTACACATATTTGAAAGAAATGAGGTGTTGTCATGTTTCAATCCTTCTTTCCGAAGCCGGTACTATTCTTTGGGTCATTTGTCATTTGGGCTCTCGCCTGTTTGTTGTTTTGGTTCAAGTTTGGTCATCCTGCGGGAGAAATGCTCAGTCTTGGTGAGCGGTTCGGTTTTGTGCACCTCGATTTCGGGCTACTGGATACATTGGAAAAAGAGGCCGAGAAGTTCACACTGAAAACTGACCCTGAACACATGAGGCTTGTGGGTGCTCAAATTGAAGCACTTGGGAGCGCTGCAACATTTTGGGCATATCAATTCTTGATCCCCTGCTACGCCTTTTTCATTGGCTGCTGGTATTTCACAAGCTCGCACAAGTGGCTCAAGTGGTCGCTCCTCGGATCTGCCTTGATCATCTTCTGCACATGGTTTCAGGTACAACTCGATGTCATGATCAATGACTGGTTCAGAAAATTTTATGACATGATTCAGATGATGTTCTCGAGTCCCGGGACAATAGAAAGTAGCGAATATTACGGACGCCTCTTCACGTTCTTTGGTATTGCCGCAATATACGTGTTCATTCAATCGCTCGATGGATTTTTTATCCAACACTATAATTTTAACTGGCGAACGGCAATGAACGACTATTACACTGGATTATGGTCTCACATACGTCGCATTGAAGGAGCGTCGCAACGTATCCAAGAAGATACAATGCGATTCGCGGAAATCATGGAAACGCTAGGGGTTGGACTTTTGGATGCAGTAATGACACTCATCGCTTTCTTACCGATCCTTTGGATGTTGTCAGAAAAACATATTTCCGCAATACCAATTATTGGCCCGATTGCACATGGATTGGTGGTTGTCGCAATAATTTGGTCCATCTTCGGCACCATTGTCCTCATGCTCACCGGCTATTATCTGCCTATGCTTAAAGTCAACAATCAAAAAGTGGAGACGGCATATCGGAAAGAATTGGTCTTGGGCGAAGATAATGAAAAGAGAGCTCAACCAATGACCTTAAAGGAACTCTTTGCCGATGTGAAGAAAAATTATTTTCGCATGTATTTTCATTACATGTACTTCAACATCGTGCGCTTTAGTTACCTGCAGGCCGGTGTACTCGTGCCCTACATTGCACTAGCACCGACACTCCTTTCAAAAGAAGCGATGTTGGCGGGGTTCTCTTATGGGGTAATGGAGCAGACTATTCGCGCATTCGGAAGAGTTGAGAGCTCTTTTCAATATCTGGTAGAAAATTACCCGACCATTATTGAAATGCTCTCTATCTATAAACGCTTGAAGTCATTTGACTTGGCGATTCGCAATCAACCGCTCCCAAAAATCGACCAAGTATAACTCGGCACGCCGCCCCTCTCGTGGGGCGGTTTTTTTATCAACATTGCTCCACTCTGATGCGTGCAAGTTTCTTTGGGCGGAGACAGGAATGCCTCCGTTTGGGTATTCATCAATTAATCTTTTTTAGGAAGAAACAAGCGTGCAAGGCGGAGATCGTCATACGAATATTCACCGGCGAATTTTTCAAAGACCGGGGTGAGGCGCGGGATTTCAAGTTCCATAAATGCGGCGTGGATCTCGGGGAGTACGGAAGCAAGTTCGATGGGAAGCAGATGCTCCAATTCATGAGACGCGATTTGCTCCTCATCCACAAGATGCTCGATGTGGTCAAAAATTGTTGCGGGCTTCAATTTGCGTTCCTCGCTTATCTCCTCAATGGTTTTTCCTTCCTTAAAAAGTGCGAGCGTGACGGCGTGCGTATTTGTCTTGCCGGTTGTTGCTTTTCCTTGATGCACAGAGACTTTTTCAATACTGCCTCCCATTGCGTTTAAAAAATTATGATGAAGTTGCATGATCTCCTCTTCCGACATTCTTCCAAACGCTTCTTCGGCGGCTTTGGATGCCTCGCGAAAATGCGCATCACGTTCCAACACAAGCGGGTGAACCTCCATGGCGCGCTGATTGATACCGAGCAAATGGACGCCGGAAAGCGTGCGTACGCGGGAGAGGGCAACGTAGCCTTGGCCATATTCAAATGACCGCGAGAGGTCCATAATCGCCGCATCCATACTCATTCCCTGACTCTTGTGAATGGTGATCGCCCACGCAAGACGAAGTGGAATTTGAGTGATTTTCGCAAGGACCTTGCCTCCATCCTCAACCGCCCATTCCGCGGGAGTTGCGGTGATGGTCTCCCCTTCACGCGTGATCACGATGGGAAACCCAGTATCGTCATCGAAGTCATCCACCGTGCCCAGCGTGCCGTTCACATAACCCGCTTCAAAATTATTTTTGGTAAACATGACCGATGCGCCGATCTTGAGTTCAAGCACCTCGGGTGAGAGACAGCCCTTTTTCAACTGCTCGACGAGATTGCTCTTCCCCTGATGCGTCATGTGAAAGACTTCCGCCCTTCCGGAGATCAGTGCAAGTTCCTCGGAATTCTTCCGGTCGACATCCATATTGTGTGTGTACAATCGCGGCACGCCTGCGGGGTGTTCTTCAGTGAGTGTATGTCGCTCGGAAAGGCATTCGTAAACGGATTCTTCCACTTCCCCGCGCCGTATCGCGCCAAGGGTAGCGAGAAAGGTAAAATCATCCTGACGATGCTGCTCGGAAAGATAGCAGAGCGCGGGATTGGCATTGACCCATGTCGGGGTGTCGAAACAAAATTGCACCGGTGGCCCTCCACGCTCTCCGATCGGAGGAAGCTGAAAAAAATCTCCGACAAAAATAGTCTGCAAACCTCCGAATGCTTCCTCGGAATGCCGCAGTGCGCGACACACCTGATCAACGAGCGAAAGAATCCGTCCGTCGAGCATGGATATTTCATCAATGATAAGGACCTTTGCATTGACGAGTCGTTTGACGAGCGCCTCGCGTGTTCCCATTTCATCCAAATCCTGCTCGGTGAGAAAGCGCTTGATGGCAATTCCACTCCATGAATGAATCGTCATGCCGCCAATGTGCGTTGCGGCAATACCCGTCGAAGCAGTGATTGAGGGTTGTATGCCATGGTCACGGAGATAGCGAATGTACGCGTTGACGGTATGCGTCTTTCCGCTCCCCGGCTCGCCGGTGAGAAAAACATTCGCCCCCGTTTTCATAATCGTGAGTGCTTGCTCTTGCGTCATTCACGTTAGCGTACAGGGTTTTCAACTTTCATGCAAAAGAAAACAGCTGCAAGCAGCTGTTTAACCTTGGCAACCAAGGCGGCGTCGAACAGGGGCGGATACTGATCCATACTCACGTCCACTAAAGAATTCTCTGGGGCGATTATCGGGAAGCATCTGTGGTTCAATTCTGGAAACACGAAGAGTCATCCGCCTCAGGTCTTCTCTCATTGATGAAATACGAGAAGTGGTTTGATTCAGGTCTTCTGTCATTGGCGCTAATTTTTGATCAAGCTTCGCGTCCAGTAATTTAAGGAATTCGTCTATAAATTCTTGATCCATGATTAACCTTTCATAATAAGGAACAGGGTTAAAAGGCTGCACATAAAACGTACCCTCGATAACTATCTTTCTGCAGCGTAGAGTACAGCAAAAACGAGAGACTGGCAAGCTTCTGCGTCAAGGTGACACCTTAACGCAGTTAATCAAACTGAATGACATAAAAGCCTTTTTCTTGGAAAGCTTTTACGTCGCCAAATTTTTCAAGTGGAGCCCTCAGCATATGCGTAACGACTTTTTCAAGAGTGCGCCCAGTCGTATGACGAATACCATTTTCCCCCTCACTCCACTCTTCAAGCACAAGAGTATCTCCCTCATTCAGCTCAAAATCAGCAAGACGAAATTCAAATTTTTTCTTACCTGATGCAATAAGCTCGAAATATTCCGGGGAAATTTTCTTTTTTATTTCTGACATGGGTTGAGTATACAAGGATGCGCTTAGTCATACAATGCTCAAATGTTGAAGCTTGGGAGGGGTCGGGGAAAGAAAAAACAGTCCATTTTCCTGACGGAAAGATGGACTGTTTTTTTGCATACTCGTTGAGATTTAGTATTGTACGCTTCCGTTCATGCTTGCTTCCCCGCTCACTCGTGCATCCGCAAGCGCTTTCACCAAGAGGGCGAAACGATGGGCAATGCGAACTGTTTTGGAAACTTTTTGCTCCGCGGCAACCTTGGCGGCAATGTCGGCCTTGAGTGATGCTTGATCGACATGATTTTTCATAAAGATGTTGTACCAAGGATACTGTACCGTAACACTCCCATCCGCATCAACCGTCGTATCAGCAGTAACGCTTGTATTGATAAATCCGAAAAGTTCGGCAGGCTCTTCATAAGCAACCTCAACCTTCCCTTGCGTGAAATCAACATTCTTCACGTGCACATCGTGCGTTGCGGAGAATTTTACAAAACTCTGCAGATCATCCGAGGTGGAAACTTTATCTGCATCATCGATGTCGTTCTTTGATGCCCCTTCCCCATCACCGCTGAAGTCGATATGGAATTCGGCATTTTCAAGTCCGGCGGTTGCATTCACGTTTGCATGCAATTCTGCGTTTTCAATTCCATGTGCGGTGCTTGTGCTTCCACCATGGAGTTCAACTTCTGTTCCATCCTCCATCTGAAGATTCGTTTTAACAGCACTGTTTCCGGATACGCCATACCCTGTTGCATCAACGTAAGTTGCTCCATCCGCCTTGACGTTGACTGTGTGTACATCATTCACCATTACAACAGCCTGCGCAAATGATGCATAAGATAAAAACGCGCCCGCCACAATAATAAGTGGTAAAAATTTATTATTTTTCATATAAAGCCATTATAACACAGTGGGTAACAAAAAAGTAAGCGGAAATGAAGTCGTGTCAAGGCGTTTTACCCCTTCATCAAATCTTCATAAAAATCGCTCTTTTTATTTTTCGAAATCAAGCATCCCCACCTCATTGTCGTACGACAACAAGGTGGGGATGCTTCCAGTGTTATGAGGGGGTTTATGAGAGGCCGAAGTGTTTCTTGTGTGCAGGTGCCGAAGAGACGTATACCACTTTCATAAACACGGTACACTTCCGAACGACATCATTCTTGACGAGCAAATCTTTGAGTAAAGTGGAATCGTATGGGAATATCCACACACTTTTTTGGAGCTGCAAAAAATGAGACTTAGCGAGCACGTGGCGAAGTGAGTTGCGAGCAGAGCGCTCCCCTTCTGGAAAATCGTATGTGATGACGCGCCACATTCCATCCCATTTTTTTGGTTGCATAATTGCGCGCGATGAATTTTTATAAATTTCACTGAGCATATGTCTACCTTCCTTTGTTACAAAAAATCCTATTTTGCCGTTTTGTGATTTTCTTCGCACATACCCGCATCCTTCGAGACGCTGCAACGCGAGCTTGTTTGCGTAGCGTTCTTTTGTGCGATCGCGAGCGACTTTATACATAAGACGGCTACTCCCTGCCGACGCAAGAAAACCGACAAAAAGATCACCAGCAGAAATTTCTTTGAGAATCTCATAATAACGCGACCCCTTTTGAAATCGAGGGACTGATGAAATTGATTTACTTCGCATGAAACAAAGTATACCAAACTCGTTGTCGTACGACAACGAGGTGAGTATACTCATTCCCAAGAAAAACCACAAAATGGTGGCTTGCGATGGGGGCTTATTTCAAAATTAAGGATTTCGTCGAAGTGCGTTTGCTTCATGAATGCATCAAAAAAGTGAGTGCAGGATGAACAACAACATCCCACTGTATCAAAGGACACCTTGATGCGGAACCGAAAAATTCTCTACTTTTCCAGAAAACCTGAACCAATACAGTAATTTGGATCATCGCATGTACAGCCCAGCACAGTGCCGTCACGATCATCATCCAACACGGAACTTGCATAAGTAAGTTCACTTTGAACAACAAACTCTGTGCCCTCTTTATTGATTCCCACATGTATGGGAAGCGGCCACTCTCGACAGGAAAACTCAAATAATTTTCTCTTCCAGTCTTTTGCAGAAATACCCGACGGAAAAACTTGCGGAACATATCGAGGGATAAGTGCTGAATTTAATTCGGATGAAGAAGGACAACTATGAGCAAGGGGTGGGTAGCGACCATTATCATGGTGATAACGCTCAAGCCCAAGGACAAGCTGTCCTACGTTGCTTATTGCTCGACCGGTCGCACCAATGTTTGATCGACATACATTTCCCTGAAAATTAGCAAAAAATATGCCGAGAAAAATCGCGAAGAAAGAAAGTGCGAGCGCCACGCTCATTTGTCTTAATGAAAATAATTTATCGAATGTTTTGAGAAAAAGACCTAAAAAGAAAAAGGCGATAAATACAGAAGCGGGTATTCCAAAAAATGGGAATGATTCGTACGGAAGCAGAGAAAGATCGATTCGCGCAATAGCCACTGAAACAATACTCCCAATAAATGTGAATATCTTAAGAAGAATTGTTTTATGTTTTACAAAGAGTTTCATTTCTTCTTTTTTGCGGACGCCTTAATAAATGCATCAAACAGGGGGTGTGAAGTGAGTGGGCGGGCGATGAATTCGGGATGAAATTGCGTTCCGAGAAAAAAGGGATGCTTTGACTTGGGAAGCTCCGCGATTTCCATCAGCTTTTCATCGGGAGAAATGCCGGAGAATACCAGACCGGCTTCCGTGAGCGCCTTAATATACGCGGGATTCACTTCATAGCGATGACGATGCCGCTCATGCACCATCTCCGCATTATAGGCAGAACGTGCGACCGTATGCTCTTTCAAATACGCAGGATATGCACCGAGGCGCATCGAGCCGCCATAGTCCCCCTCCGCAAGTTTTTGCTTCTGATCGGGCATAATGTCGATAAGCGGATGCTTTGCTTTGGGATCAATCTCCACCGTATTCGCCCCCTTCAATCCAAGAACATTGCGCGCATATTCCACCACCATAAGTTGCATGCCGTAACAGAGTCCGAAGTAGGGAATTTTGTGTGTGCGGGCATATTTGATCACCGCAAGTTTTCCTTCAATTCCCCGCGCGCCGAATCCTCCGGGAACAATGATACCGTCATACTTTTTGAGTGCGGCAAGATTTGTTGCGGCATGCTTGCCCTCAAAGTCATCCGCCGTCACCCAATCGATCACCGGCTTCTTCCCCGCCTTGTATGCGGCATACTTAAGCGCTTCGATAACGGAAAGATACGAGTCGGCAAGTACAAAATCACCTGTTGCAAAATATTTTCCCACCATGGCGATCTTCACCTCGCCTTGTGTGTGGTGCACGCGGCGGACAAATGATTTCCATGACGTAAGTGCGGGTTCCGCTTTTTTGGGTTTGAGTTTCAAAAGGTGCATCAGTGTTTCAACGATGTTATCCT
>Ga0209515_10001181_pt1 | contig 45002 bp, 40 predicted proteins | sample Subgroupgradi54m_FD_187454 | JGI IMG/M metagenome (GOLD analysis project Ga0209515, IMG submission 187454) | Subsurface groundwater microbial communities from S. Glens Falls, New York, USA - GMW60B uncontaminated upgradient, 5.4 m (SPAdes)... ... | reverse complement strand
CCTCTCCCCCGAGTACGGGGGAGAGGGAGCCACGATGTGCCCCCTCTCCCGCTTGCGGGAGAGGGTTGGGGTGAGGGTGGGCACGGGTCGCCATGCGTCAAGCTGAAGTTCGTCGCCAATCAGGTCCGCTGAAGTCTTCAGGCGACGAAGCGCATCGCCGCGACGGCGATCCAGCCGAGCACGAAGATCGTCGTCGCGAGCGGCGGGATCTTCTTCATCTGAGCGCCGGCGGCCGGCCAATCGGATGCAGCCACCGCGTGCTGCATCCGCCTCGCCGGTCCCGCATCGAGGTGGCCGAAGATCGCGAACATCACGATGCCGGTGCCGAACATCAGGTGCCAGCCGAGCGGCGCGTTCCTGAAGCCGACGTTCGCGATCATCGTGACCCCGGTCACCGCGAGCACGATGATCGCGACCCGCACGATCCGGAAGAAGCGCTGCAACGCGGCGGCGATCAAGCGCAACCGGTGTGGCGGTTCGAGTGTCGTCATCGCTGCCGGCCGCAATGCAAACAGCATGAAGCCGATGCCGCCGAGCCAGGTGATGGCGGCCGCGAGATGCAGGAACTTGATCAGTGGAATCAACATGGTTTGGCTCTCGGACGTCAGGTGGCGGACAGCATCAACCCCGACACTGCGGCGGGTGTTGATGGAGCAGCACGGGTTTCCACGTATATAATCCCGAGGCTTTGCTGAAACCGACTGTAATCCGTGCCATGTCCGACTCTTTCGATGGTGGTTACGGCTCAGATCCGGTGGATGAATTGCCTTTCAAGACCTTGACGCGTGACGAAGCGCAGGCCTTGAGAGCCAAGCTCCCGATGGTGTCGCCGTGGCGGGTCGTTGCGGCGCAAGCTGTGGCCGGTGTGCTCTGTTGCGCCGTCGTGTGGGCCATCACCCAACGCAGCAGCGCGGCCTGGTCGGCGCTGTACGGCGCGGCCGCCGTGGTGTTGCCCAGCGCCTTGCTGGCGCGCGGGATGACGAAGCGAACACGAAGCCCGGTGGCTGCCGCCGCGGGGTTCATGTTCTGGGAGATGCTGAAGATCGGGGTGGCGATCGCGATGCTGGTGATCGCCGCGAGGGTGGTACGCGAGCTGAGTTGGCCGGCGCTGCTGGTCAGCATGGTGGTGTGCATGAAAGTGAATTGGCTGGCTTTGCTGTGGCGGGGCCGCGTGAAGAACATCGAAGGTCGTTGAGGGAAGACATGGCAACCGAAGGTCACGACGCAGCCCCGTCCGCAGGTGAATACATCATTCATCACCTGACGCACAACCAGAACCATCATCAGCACGGGCCGGCCGACTTCACGGTCATCAACTACGACTCGCTGTTCTTCTCGATCGCGCTGGGCATCGTCGTGTGCTGGCTGCTGTACCGCGCCGCCAAGAAGGCCACGCCGGGGGTTCCGGGCCGCTTCCAGGCCGCGATCGAGATCCTGGTCGAAATGGTCGAGGGCCAGGCCCGCGGCATCGTGCACAACGCGCAAAGCCGCAAGCTGGTCGCGCCCCTCGCACTCACGGTGTACATGTGGATCTTCCTGATGAACTCGATGGACTTCCTGCCCGTCGACCTGTTGCCGGCGATCGGCCAGTTTTTCGGCATCGAGCATCTGCGCGTCGTGCCGACCGCCGATTTGTCGATGACGCTCGGCATGTCGATCACGGTGCTGCTCGTCGTCCTGTTCTACAACATCAAGATCAAGGGTGTGGGTGGCTGGTTGCACGAGCTGGTGTCGGCACCGTTCGGCGACAAGGTGCTGCTGTACCCGGTCAATTTCCTGTTCCAGATGATCGAATTCGTCGCCAGGACGGTCTCGCACGGCATGCGCTTGTTCGGCAACATGTACGCCGGCGAACTGATCTTCATGCTGATCGCGCTGATGGGCGGTGCGCTCGCGATGTCCGGCACCGGCATTGCGCTGTTCATCGGCCACATCGTCGCCGGCACCGTCTGGTCGATCTTCCACTTGCTGATCGTCTGGCTGCAGTCCTTCGTGTTCATGATGCTGACGCTGGTCTACCTCGGCCAGGCCCACGATCACCACTGATTCCGCTTTTCATTTCACTCACCCACCCAAAGTCCTAGAAGGAAACACCATGGAAGTCATCAGCTTTGTCGCATTGGCCGCCGGCCTGATCATCGGTCTGGGCGCTGTCGGCGCATGTATCGGCATCGGCATCATGGGCAGCAAGTACCTCGAGTCGGCCGCTCGCCAACCCGAGCTGATGGGCGAGCTGCAGACCAAGATGTTCCTGCTGGCCGGCCTGATCGACGCGGCGTTCATCATCGGCACCGGTATCGCGCTGTGGTTCGCCACCGCCAACCCGTTCCTGGCCCAGATCGCCAACCTGCCGAAGTAATCTCGTCCGCGCATCACGCCGGAAGACTTTCACTTCGCTGAACCAAGAGGCGAGACGTGAGCATCAACCTATCACTCTTTGCACAGATCATCGTTTTCCTGATCCTGATCGGGTTCACGATGAAGTTCGTGTGGCCGCCGATCACGGCCGCGCTCGACGAACGTGCACGCAAGATCGCCGACGGCCTGTCGGCCGCCGACAAGGCCAAGGCCGAGCTGGCCAACGCCAACACCCGCGTCGAGCAGCAGCTGTCGGCTGCGCGCACCGACGCGACGCAGCGCCTGGCCGATGCCGAGCGCCTGGCGCAGTCGATGATCGAAGAGGCCAAGGGCCGCGCCAGCGAAGAGGGCGCCAAGATCATCGCGTCGGCCAAGGCCGAAGCCGAGCAGGAAGCGCTGAAGGCGCGCGAAGCACTGCGCGAGCAGGTCGCTGCGCTGGCCGTCAAGGGCGCCGAGCAGATCCTGAAGCGCGAAGTCAACGCCAGCGTTCACGCCGAGCTGTTGGGCCGCCTGAAGACCGAGCTCTGAACCATGGCTGAACTCGCAACCATCGCACGGCCCTACGCCGAAGCGCTGTTCAAGGCGTCGAGCAACGGCAACCTGGCCGCGCTCGCGGCCGAGGTGCAGGCGCTCGCGGCAATCGCCGGCAACGCGCAGCTGCGCCAGTACGCCGACAGCCCGAAGGTCACTTCCCAACAAGTGCTCGACCTGATCGGCTCGGTGCTCAAAGCGCCGCTGTCGCAACCGGTCGCGAACCTGCTTGCCGCGATGATCGACAACGGCCGGCTGGCCGCGCTGCCCGATGTCGCGACGCAGTTCCAGACGCTGGTCAACCAGCGCTCGGGCGTGTCAGACGCGGTGGTCTACAGCGCCTTCCCGGTCGACGCGGCGCAGCTCGCCGACCTGTCGGCGACGCTCGAGAAGCGCTTTGGCCGCAAGCTCAATGCGAGCGTGGTGATCGAGCCCGAGCTGATCGGCGGCGTGCGTGTGGTGGTCGGCGACGAAGTGCTGGACACCTCGGTCAAGGCCCGTCTTGAACAAATGAAGGTGGCGCTCACCGCGTGACCCGGAGAAAGCAATGCAACTCAATCCCGCTGAAATTTCCGAACTGATCAAGAGCCGCATCGAGGGCCTCGGCGCTTCGACGGACATCCGCAACCAGGGCACCGTGGTCTCGGTGACCGACGGCATCTGCCGCATCCACGGCCTGTCGGACGCGATGCAGGGCGAAATGCTCGAGTTCCCGGCCGCACCCGACGGCTCGCCGACCTTCGGCCTGGCGCTGAACCTCGAGCGCGACTCGGTCGGCTCGGTGATCCTGGGCGAGTACGAACACATCTCCGAAGGCGACACGGTCAAGTGCACCGGCCGCATCCTGGAAGTGCCGGTCGGCCCCGAGCTGAAGGGCCGCGTCGTCAACGCGCTCGGCCAGCCGATCGACGGCAAGGGCGCGATCAACGCCAAGCTGTCGATGCCGATCGAGAAGATCGCCCCGGGCGTGATCGCACGCCAGAGCGTGAGCCAGCCGATGGCCACCGGCCTCAAGTCGATCGACTCGATGGTGCCGATCGGCCGCGGCCAGCGCGAGCTGATCATCGGTGACCGCCAGACCGGCAAGACCGCGGTGGCGATCGACGCGATCATCAACCAGAAGGGTCAGAACATGACCTGCATCTACGTTGCGATCGGCCAGAAGGCGTCGTCGGTCAAGAACGTGGTGCGCTCGCTCGAGGCCAACGGCGCGATGGAATACACCATCGTCGTCGCCGCCACCGCCGCCGAATCGGCCGCGATGCAATACGTGTCGGCGTATTCGGGTTGCACGATGGGCGAGTACTTCCGCGACCGCGGCGAAGACGCGCTGATCGTCTATGACGACCTGTCGAAGCAGGCGGTCGCGTACCGCCAGGTCTCGCTGCTGCTGCGCCGCCCGCCGGGCCGCGAAGCGTATCCGGGCGACGTGTTCTATCTGCACAGCCGCCTGCTTGAGCGTGCCGCGCGTGTCAACGCCGACTACGTCGAGAAGTTCACCAACGGCGCTGTCAAGGGCAAGACCGGCTCGCTGACCGCGCTGCCGATCATCGAGACCCAGGCCGGTGACGTGTCGGCCTTCGTTCCGACCAACGTGATCTCGATCACCGACGGCCAGATCTTCCTCGAGACCTCGCTGTTCAACGCCGGCATTCGTCCCGCGATCAACGCCGGTATCTCCGTGTCGCGGGTCGGTGGTGCGGCGCAGACCAAGGTCATCAAGGGCCTGTCCGGCGGTATCCGTACCGACCTGGCGCAGTACCGTGAGCTGGCCGCGTTCGCGCAGTTCGCGTCCGACCTCGACGAAGCCACCCGCAAGCAGCTCGACCGCGGTGCTCGCGTCACGGAACTGCTGAAGCAGGCGCAGTACTCGCCGCTGCCGATCTCGCTGATGGCCGCCACGCTGTTCGCCGTCAACAAGGGCTTCATGGACGACGTGGACGTCAAGAAGTGCCTCGCCTTCGAACACGGCCTGCACCAGCACCTGAAGACCAGCAACGCCGCGCTCCTGAAGAAGATCGAAGACTCGAAGCAGCTCGACAAGGAAGCCGAAGCCGAGCTGTCGACCGCCGTGGGCGCGTTCAAGAAGTCCTTCGCCTAACAACAATGAATGCTCACCACCCACGCCCGTTCGCCCTGAGCCTGTCGAAGGGCCCGCGCAGGGCTTCGACAAGCTCAGCCCGAACGGCTGTGGTTGGCTGCTGAAAGGAAGTCATGGCAGCAGGAAAGGAAATCCGCGGCAAGATCAAATCGGTGGAGAACACCAAGAAGATCACCAAGGCCATGGAGATGGTCGCCGCCTCGAAGATGCGCAAGGCGCAGGAGCGCATGCGCGCCGCGCGCCCCTACGCCGAAAAGATCCGCAGCCTCGCGGCCAATCTGGCGCAGGCGACGCCCGAGTACAAACACCCGTTCATGGTGACCAACGACGCCAAGAAGCCCGCGGGCTTCGTCGTCGTGACCACCGACAAGGGTCTGTGCGGTGGCTTGAACACCAACGTGCTGCGCGCGGTCACGGTCAAGCTGAAGGAGCTCGAGTCGCAAGGCGTCAAGAGCGAAGCGGTGGCGATCGGCAACAAGGGCCTCGGCTTCCTGAACCGCATCGGCGCCAAGGTCGTGTCGCAGGCAACCCAGCTCGGCGACAAGCCGCACCTGGACAAGCTGATCGGCCCGGTCAAGGTGCTGCTCGACGCGTATGCCGAAGGCAAGCTGAGCGCGGTCTACCTGAGCTACACCCGCTTCATCAACACGATGAAACAGGAACCGGTGGTGATGCAGTTGCTGCCGCTGTCGGCCGAGAGCATGACGGTGGCCAAGGGCGAACACGGCTGGGACTACATCTACGAGCCCGACGCGGCGACGGTGATCAACGAGCTGCTGGTGCGCTACACGGAAGCACTGGTCTACCAGGCGGTGGCCGAGAACATGGCGTCCGAGCAGTCGGCACGCATGGTCGCGATGAAGTCCGCCACCGACAATGCCGGCACCGTGATCTCCGACCTGAAGCTGGTCTACAACAAGACCCGCCAGGCCGCGATCACCAAGGAACTGTCCGAGATCGTCGCCGGTGCGGCCGCGGTCTGACGCTTAAGAATTCGATTCAAAGGAAAGCAAAATGGCGAACGCTCAAACAGCAGCGGGCAAGATTGTCCAGTGCATCGGCGCGGTGGTGGACGTGGAGTTCCCCCGCGACGCAATGCCGAAGGTGTACGACGCCCTCAAGTTGGAAGGCACCGCGCTGACCCTCGAAGTGCAGCAGCAGCTGGGCGACGGTGTCGTGCGCACGATCGCGCTCGGCTCGTCCGACGGCCTGCGCCGCGGCCTGGTGGTGCAGAACACCGGCCTGCCGATCTCGGTGCCGGTCGGCCGCGCGACGCTCGGCCGCATCATGGACGTGCTGGGCCAGCCGATCGACGAACGTGGCCCGGTCAGCCAGGAGCTCACCGCCTCGATCCACCGCAAGGCGCCGGCCTATGACGAGCTGAGCCCGTCGCAAGACCTGCTCGAAACGGGCATCAAGGTGATCGACCTGATCTGCCCGTTCGCCAAGGGCGGCAAGGTCGGCCTGTTCGGCGGCGCCGGCGTCGGCAAGACCGTGAACATGATGGAGCTGATCAACAACATCGCGAAGGCGCACAGCGGCCTGTCGGTGTTTGCCGGTGTCGGCGAGCGCACCCGCGAGGGCAACGACTTCTATCACGAGATGGCCGACTCGAAGGTGGTCGACCTCGAGAACCTGCCGAACTCCAAGGTCGCGATGGTCTACGGCCAGATGAACGAGCCGCCGGGCAACCGCCTGCGTGTCGCGCTGACGGGCCTGACGATCGCCGAGTCGTTCCGCGACGAAGGCCGCGACGTGCTGTTCTTCGTCGACAACATCTACCGCTACACGTTGGCCGGCACCGAAGTCTCGGCGCTGCTGGGTCGCATGCCGTCGGCGGTGGGCTACCAGCCGACGCTGGCCGAGGAAATGGGCCGTTTGCAGGAACGCATCACCTCGACCAAGGTCGGTTCGATCACGTCGATCCAGGCCGTCTACGTGCCCGCCGACGACCTGACCGACCCGTCGCCCGCGACCACCTTCGCCCACCTGGACTCGACCGTCGTGCTGTCGCGCGACATCGCATCGCTGGGCATCTACCCCGCGGTCGACCCGCTCGACTCGACCAGCCGCCAGCTCGACCCGCTGGTGGTCGGCCCCGAGCACTACGAGACGGCCCGCGCGGTGCAGGGCATCCTGCAGCGCTACAAGGAACTGCGCGACATCATCGCGATCCTGGGCATGGACGAGCTGGCGCCGGAAGACAAGCTGGCGGTGGCACGCGCGCGCAAGATCCAGCGTTTCCTGAGCCAGCCGTTCCATGTGGCCGAGGTCTTCACCGGTTCGCCCGGCAAGTACGTGTCGCTGAAGGAAACCATCCGCGGCTTCAAGATGATCGTCAGCGGCGAGTGCGATTCGCTGCCCGAGCAGGCGTTCTACATGGTCGGCACGATCGATGAAGCGATCGCCAAGGCCAAGACGATTCAATGATGGCCCCCCCCCGAAGCGCCTTCGGCGCTCCCCCCCAGGGGGGCGCCGCCAGCGGCCCGGCGGAGCCGGATCCGCGGCGTCCGCTTGATTCGGCCGTGCAAGTGCGTTGCGGATGGCGCATCGGCGCCATGGAGAACTGATTCATGCCTACGATTCACGTTGACGTCGTTTCCGCCGAAGAGTCGATCTTCTCCGGCGAGGCGAAGTTCGTTGCCCTGCCCGGCGAGATGGGCGAGCTCGGCATCTTCCCGCGCCACACGCCGCTGATCACGCGGATCCGGCCGGGTGCGGTGCGCATCGCGCGTGCCGACACCGGCGAGGAAGAGTTCGTGTTCGTTGCCGGCGGCATTCTCGAAGTGCAGCCCGGCACGGTGACGGTGCTGGCCGACACGGCGATACGCGGCAAGGACCTCGACGAAGCCAAGGCCGTCGAAGCCAAGAAGCTGGCCGAGGAAGCGCTCAAGAACGCGTCCAGCGACCTCGACCTCGCGAAGGCGCAGAACGAGCTGATGGCGCTCGCCGCACAGCTCGCTGCGCTGCGCAAGTTCCGCGGCAAGCAGTAAAGCCGCCAGTAAGGCCGCCGCCCCAGCTGTGTCATACCGGCGAACGCCGGTATCCACTCGGGGGCAGCGAGCCTGCCGACAGTGGATCCCGGCGTGCGCCGGGATGACGGGCTTCGCGTGATGTCGCAGGCGCCCGCGCCGGGGTGACACGGTCCCCGGATATCGTATAACCGGCTTCATGCCCACGCTGCACGTCGACGTCGTCTCGGCCGAAGAGTCCATCTTCTCCGGCGAGGCGAGCTTCGTCGCGCTGCCGGGCGAGATGGGCGAGCTCGGCATCTACCCGCGCCACACGCCGCTGATCACGCGCATCAAAGCCGGGGCGGTGCGCATCATCCGGGCCGACAACGCGGCCGAAGAGTTCGTCTTCGTCGCCGGCGGCATTCTCGAAGTGCAGCCGGATGCGGTGATCGTGCTTGCCGACACCGCGATCCGCGGCAAGGACCTCGACGAAGTCAAAGCCGCCGAGGCGCAACGTGTGGCCCAACACGCGATGGAGATCGCGCGCAGCAAGCTCGACTGGGCGCGTGCCCACGCCGAGTTCGTCAACATGGCGGCGCAGCTCGCCGCGCTGCGCCGCTTCCGGCGCAAGTAGCGCGGTAGTGCGGCGCTACTTGGCGCCGGCCGGGTTGAACGGCTTCACGTCGCCGCAGTCGCTCGCCAGCCACTTCGCATCGATGGTGCGCTGCGAGCTGCGCGGCTGGCCGTTCAGCGTCAGCACGCTCGAGGTCTTGACGACATAGGCTTCGGCGTTCGTGAAGCTGATCTCGCCGTCGGTCTCCGACGGCGGCTGGGTGCAGCTCGAGTGCCAGGCCCAGGTCGCACCGCTGCGGGTCTTGAAGTCGGTCTTGCAGCCGGCACGCGCGCCCTGCCAATGGCCTTTTTCGAGCGACTCCTTGGTGTGGCAGATCTTGAAGTCGGCGCCGCTCATCTCGACCCCGCGCGACTTCAGGCTCGCCTCGACCTGCTGGCGCGCCGCCGGCGACAGGTTCTTCATCCGCTCGCTCATGTCAGGTCGCGCCGCGGCGCCTGCCGAAGGCTGCGGCGTCACCAGCCACAGGCCGGGCTTGATCGGCGGCGTCTGGGCGTGTGCCGAAACGGCAGCGCAGGCCACCAGGGTCGCGACGGCGATGGATCGGCAGGCGGTCGAATGCATGGCGGGTCTCGGACGAAGTGCAAGGCGAGAAATTGTGGCACCCGCGCCAGGCGGCGCCAAGTGCGAGTCGTGTCCAGCGAGGCATGAGGTCTGGCAATTTGGGGGGCTGAGGGGCAGTCTGTCAGCGCGGCGAGTCGTGGATTACCGCCAGTTGAAGCGAGGGGACCGTGGCCTCCATGAATTGGCCACGGCGCTCACCGATTTGCAGGCAGCCGAGGAACTCAACCAGGCCAGACAGGCGCTGTTCAGACGAGTCCCAGCGCGCAGCACTTGGCGCTTGCGGGCCTGCAGCCTGACGCGTGGTCGCGCCGCAGCAGCGCGCACTGCAGCATGTCGCGATGCCGCCCGCCCCAGAAACCGGCCTCGCGCAACAGGCCTTCCTCGACGAAGCCCAGGCCGCGCGCAAGCTTGCGCGACGCCGCGTTGCGCGGATGGATCTGGGCCTCGACGCGGTTCAGCGCCATCTGCTCGAAGCCCCAGGGCAGCACCGCGTACAGCGCCTCGCGCATGCAGCCGCGGCCCCAGGCCGCGCGCGCCAGCCCGTAGCTCAGCGTGCAGCTGCGGCACACCGGGCGCCAGTTCGACAGCGCGCAGGTGCCGATCAGCGCGGCGTCGGACACCCGTTCGATCGCCCACTTGGTCGCCGCAAACGTGAGCTTGCGCCAGGCCGCGAAGACCTCGATCTGGCGCCGTGCCTGCTCGATGTCGCGCATCGGGTTGTCGCCGCACCAGCGCATCGCCTGGGCGTCGCTCTCGATCGCCAGCAGCGCCGGTGCGTCCCCGGGCACCAGCTCGCGCAGCAGCAGCCGGGGCGTGCGCAGGAGCGGGAAAGCGCCGCTCATCGATACGACAGCACCAGCCCGTGGACGATGCGGGTCCAGCCGTCGAGCATCACGAACAGCAGCAGCTTGAAGGGCAGCGAGATCGTGGTCGGCGAGATCATCGACATGCCCAGCGCCAGCAGCACCGTGGCGACGATCAGATCGACCGTCACGAACACCAGGTAGATCACGAAGCCGATCTGGAACGCGCGCGTCAGCTCGCTGAGCGTGAAGCTCGGCACCATGACCATGAAGTCGTCGGGCTGCAGCTTGTCGGCCCGCTCCTTGGGCCAGATGTTGGACGCCGACTTGAGGAAGAACTGGCGCTCGCGCTCCTGGGTGTGCTTGTGCAGGAACTCCTTCATCGGCGCCTTGGCCGCGTCGATGATCGCGGCGATGTCGCCCAGCGCTTCGCCCTTGGTGCCGAACTGGCGGCTGCGCAAGCCGTCGGCCACCTCCATGCCCACCGGCGCCATGATGTAGATCGACAGGATGATCGCAAGCCCGTTCAGCACCATGTTCGGCGGCGTCTGCTGCAGCCCGAGGGCGGTGCGCAGCAGGCCGAAGACGATCACCAGCTTGGTGTAGCTGGTGACCATCATCGCGACGAAGGGCGCCACGCCGAACGCGAGGATCAGCGCGACCAGCGTGACGGGTTCGGGCAGGCCTGAGGTCATGGCAGCTCAGAGCTCGCTCGGTGCGAACTCCGACACCCGCACACCCAGCCGGTCGCCGACCGCGACCAGGTAGCCCTTGCCCAGCACGTTGCCGTGCGCGAGGATGCGCACCGGGCTGCGGTTCAGCGGCTGCGCGAGCTCGAACACGTGGCCGGTGCGCAGGTTCTTCAGCTCGCCGAGCGAGACCGAGAGCTCGCCGACCTCGAAGCGCAGCGTGACCTCGAGCGCATCGAGCCGGTCTATCGGTTGCCCGACACTGTCTTGGTCGTCGGCGGCGGGAGGAGCGAGCGCGTCTCGGTTCATGGCGATGTCTCTCGTTTGCTGGAGGGTGATTCGAGTGCCCTCGGCGAGCCCGATCAGCTGCCAGCCCGCCGGGGCGCCGAGTTCGGCCGTCAACAGCAGGCCGCCGCCGGCCGAGTTCCATGCCTCCAGGCTGACGATGTCGCCGGGGCGGATCTTGCGGACTTCGTGCAGGCGGATCCGGGTCGTGCCGAGACAGAAGTTCAGCCCGACACGAAGTGTGTCGAAGCCGCTGCCAACGGCAGGACCGCCGCGGCCGGCGGCAATCGGCACGAAGGCATCCAGCGCGGCCGGTTCGTCGAACCGGACAAAGCCGCACGAGCGGCCGCCGCTGTCGAGCAAGCGCAGTTCGAAAGGCGCGGCCGGGCCTGGATCGGCGCCGGCACGGGCCGGGCTTTCGTCTTCGGGCAACCACTCGAAGCGCAGGCGAAACGCCGCCTCCAGCGACTCCACGACCTCGTGCAGCGCGTCGGCCAGCAGCACGTAGCGCAGCTCGCGCAGCAGCAGGTCGCAGCGCCGCTCGTCGAGCAGCAGGGTCTGGGCCGCGGCGTCGAGCCCCAGGCAACCGGCATGCATGCCGAGCTTGAAGCGATACGTGTCGTGCACCGCAGGCAGGGCAGCCACGTCCCAGTGCAAGCGGGCCGGCTCGCCGCGCAGCTTCAGATCGATGCTCGCGGTGCGCCGGTCATAGAGCCGGTTGAGAGCGCGGGCCGCCAACGCGTCCAGGCGCGGCAGGGCGCGCGCCTGGTCGAGCTCGGTGACGGAAGGGTGGGACACGCGGTTCATCGCAGCGCTGCGGGTTGAGTCGCGACTAGCGTAGCCACGAAGCAGCGCGCCGGGAACTACGGATGTTCGTAGCCGAGCGGCCCTACGAGAACTCGTGGTTGCTGCGGCTGCACATCGCCACCTAGAGTCCGGACGCACCGCGAAGCAATCTCGCCAACGCGCTTCCAACCGACCCTCCTCACCATGGCATCGACCAGGCACTCGCAGCGGCCGCAGCTCCCCTCGGGAGGGGCGATCGGCCGGCTGCTCGCGCGCGGCGGACGCCAGAACGATCTGCTGCTGGCGGGCTTGCTGGTGGCGATCGTGGCGCTGTTCGTGTTGCCGCTGCCGACGCCGCTGCTCGACTTCCTGATCGCAAGCAACCTTTCCATCAGCCTGGTGCTGCTGATCGTCGCGATGTACGTGCCCTCGGCCCTGTCGCTCTCGACCTTCCCGTCGTTGCTGCTGTTCACGACCCTGTTCAGGCTCGCGCTGAACATCGCCTCGACCAAGCTGATCCTGCTGCACGCCAACGCCGGCCACATCATCGACACCTTCGGCAAGCTGATCGTCGGCAACAACGTGGTGGTCGGCGGCGTCGTGTTCCTGATCATCGCGATCGTCCAGTTCATCGTCATCGCCAAGGGCTCCGAGCGCGTCGCCGAGGTGGCGGCCCGCTTCGCGCTCGACGCGATGCCGGGCAAGCAGATGAGCATCGACGCCGACGTGCGCGCCGGCGTGCTGTCGTCGGCCGCGGCGCAGACGCGGCGCGCCCAGCTCGAGCAGGAATGCGCGCTGCACGGCGCGATGGACGGCGCGATGAAGTTCGTCAAGGGCGACGCCATCGCCGGGATCATCATCGCGCTGGTCAACATCCTGGCCGGCATCGCGATCGGCACGCTGATGCACGACATGAGCGTCGGCGCGGCGCTGCAGCGCTACGCGATCCTGACCGTCGGCGACGGCATGGTGTCGCAGATTCCGTCGCTGCTGGTGTCGATCGCGGCCGGCGTGGTGATCACGCGGGTCGGCACCGGCGACGCGAACGACAGCCAGCTCGCGCAGCAGATCGGCCGCCAGCTGATGGCGCATCCGCGCGCGCTGATCATCGCCGGCGTGGCGGTCGCGAGCTTTCTGGTGGTGCCCGGCTTCCCGAAGTGGATCTTCGCCGCGCTGGCGACCACCCTCGTCGGCCTCGGGCTGCTGACGCGCCGGCAGCACGACCGGCGCCGCACACCGGCCTGGCTGTCGTACCGCGACGCCGCCGCCGATCCGGCCGGCGCCGCGACGCCCGAGGCGATCGCCGCGCCGCTGGCGCTGCGGCTGTCGCCAGGGCTGCGCGAGGGGCTGGACCGGCATCGGCTCGACCAGCGCATGGCCGGCGCCAAGGCCTCGCTCGAAGGCGAGCTCGGCCCGGTGTTCCCGCGCCTGCAGGTGGACTACGCCAGCGGCCTGGCGCAGGGCAGCTACCAGGTCCTGGTGCAGGACGTGGTGGTGACGCAAGGCCTGCTGCGGCCCGGCTGGTCGCTGCTCGATCCGGGCGCGAGCGCTGCCCCGGTCGCCGGCGCCGAGGTCGGCGAGCCCTTCGGACCCTTTGCGCGCGTGGCCTGGGTGCCCGGCGCGCCGGCCGACACGCGGACCCTGAGTTGCGAGGAGGTGCTCGGCATGCACGTGGAGCAGACCGTGCGCCGCCACATCCCGGACATGCTGGGGCTGCAGGAGGTGCAGCGCCTGCTGCAGTCGGCGCAGCGCGACGTGCCCGAGCTGGCGGCCGAGGTCGCGCGCGTGGTCACGGCCCAGCGCATGGCCGAGGTGCTGCGCCGGCTGCTGCTGGAGGGCATTCCGATCCGCAACCTGCACGCCATCTTCGAAAGCCTCGTGAGCTGGGCGCCGAAGGAGCAGGACCCGATCGCGCTGACCGAGCTCGTGCGCATCGACCTCGGCCGCTACATCACCAGCCGCTACGTCGGCGCGCGCCGCGAGCTGCCCGCGATCCTGTTCGAGTCGAGCCTGATGGAGCGGGTGCGGACGTCGATCGAGCGCACGCCGCGCGGCAACCTGCTGCTGCTGAATCCGGCCGTCAGCCAGGACGTGCGCGAACAGGTGCGCCGCCTGGTCGGCTCGACCCCGGTGCGGGTGGTGGCGCTCGCCGCGTCGGACGTGCGGCGCTACATCAAGACGCTGATCGAACCGGTCGCGCCGCAGCTGCCGGTGCTGTCGTTCCAGGAAGTCGACGAAGACGTCGCGCTGCAGCCGCTGGGCTGGGTCATGAATCCGCAGGCCGACCGATGACCCCGCAGAACATCCTCGACATCACGCGCGAAGCCTTGCTGATCGTGCTGCTGGTGTGCCTGCCCATCGTGGCCGTGGCCACCCTCACCTCGCTCGTGATCGCGGTGCTGCAGGCCGTCACGCAGATCCAGGACCAGAGCATCGGCCAGTCGATCCGCCTGATCGCCGTGATGCTGGCGATCGTGCTCAGCGCCGGCTGGCTGGGGCGCGACGTGCTGCGCTTCGCCGAGCGTGCCTTTCACAGCGTGACCACGCTGCCATGACGGCCGCTGCGCTGCGCCGAACCAAGGTCCGCGCCTGGCTGCTGGCGCTGGCCCTGGTGCTGCTGGCGCAGCACGCGCAGGCCGCCGACCTGCCGTGGCGCGGGCGAGCGGTGCGCATCGACGCGAGCGAGAAGCCGCTGCCCGATTTCCTGCGCGAGCTCGCGGCCTCGCAAAGCGTCACCGCAGTGATCGATCCGAAGGTCGGCGGCATCATCAGCGGCAAGTTCGTGCTCACCGGCGCGGGCACGGCGCAGAGCATTCTCGACAGTGTCTGTTCGGCCAACGGGCTGACCTGGTACTACGACGGCGCCTTCCTGTACATCGACCTGGCCAGCGACGCCAAAAGCGAGGTGCTGCACATCGCCGGGCGCAACGCCGGCCGCATCAACGACATCCTGCGCCGGCTCAAGATCGCCGACAGCCGCTACCCGGTCAGCGTCAGCGAGCAGGACGGCAACATCGTGGTGTCGGGCCCGAGGCGCTACGTCGAGATGGTGCGCCAGACCATCAAGCAGGCCGACCAGCGCTCGGCGCGCGACGACGACGCCGAGATCCGGGTGTTCGCGCTCAAGTACGCGTGGGCCGCCGACTTCAAGCTGCACCGCTCGGGTGGCCAGGTCACCGTCCCCGGCGTGGTGAGCGTGCTGCGCAGCCTGTTCAGCCACCACGCCGGCTTCGGCGCCGGCCTGGGGCGCCCCGGCGTCCTGCCGTTCCAGCTCGGCCCGAGCCGGCAGATCAAGTTGAGCGGCGGCGAGACCGTCAACGCACCGAAGATCGAATTGCCGGGCGCGGGCTCAGCTGGCGGCGACGACGCGGCGCCCGGCAGCTTTGCCGGCGACGAGCTGCCGCAGTTCCATGCCGACACGCGCATGAACGCGGTGCTGGTGCGCGACATCCCGGAGCGCATGGCGCGCTACGAGCGCCTGGTGCAGGCGATGGACGTGCGGCCGCGCCTGATCGAGATCGAGGTCGCAATCATGGACGTGAGCACCGATTCGCTCGACAGCCTGGGCGTCGACTGGCGCCTGCACGGCCGCCGCCTCGACCTGCAGACCGGGCGCGGCGACCAACCGGCATTGAACTGGAACAGCGCCACCACCGAGGCCGGCCAGGTCGGCGGCAGCACGCCCACCGGCACCGCGACGACGCCGCTGGGCGCCTTGTTCAGCGCCGCCCTCGGCAGCGAGGCGCGGCACTACCTGCTGGCCCGGGTGCATGCGCTGGCGCAAAAGGGCAATGCCAACTTCATCGCGCGGCCCAAGGTGATGACGCTCGACAACACCGAGGCAGTGCTCGAAAACCGCAGCGAGTTCTACGTCCGCGTCGGCGGCTTCCAGGACGCCAGCCTGTTCAAGGTCAACACCGGCACCGCGGTGCGCGTGACGCCGCTCATCGTCGACGAGGCACAGGGCCGCGGCGTGATGATGTCGATCGACATCGAGGACGGCGACATCAGCGCCGCCGCGGTCGACCAGATCCCGATCGTGCGGCGGCGCGCCGTCAACACCCAGGCGCTGATCGACGAAGGCACCAGCCTGCTGATCGCCGGCTACACCTCGGAGGAGAAGACCAGTGCCACCACCGGCGTGCCGCTGCTGTCCAGCCTGCCCCTGATCGGCAAGCTGTTCCAGGTGACCGAGAAGAAGCAGCTCAGCATGGAGCGCTTCTACCTGCTGACGCCGCGCCTGGTGCTGCCCGGCGCAGCGGCGGCGAACCCGCTGCTGCCGAACCCGCAGCCCGGAGGCTGAGCATGAACGCCATGCCGCTGCCCGGTTCCGCTCGGCCTCCCGCCCAGCCCTTCGCCGTCGGGCCCGGCACGCCGCGCGACGCCGCGCCGGGCTGGTGCCTGCGCTTCCTCAGCGGCGCGATGAAGGGCCGCAGCATCGCCCTCAAGCCGGGCCCCAACGTGCTGGGCTCGGCCGGCGATTGCGACCTGATGCTGCCGGGCAGCGACGTGCAGCCGCGCCATCTGGTGTTCGGCGTCGGCGAGCTGGCCGTTTCGGTGCAGCGCGTGGGCACTGCAGCGGCGCTGCTGAACGGCGAGGAGCTGAAGACCCAGCGCCGCAGCGTCGTCGCCGGCGATGTCGTCGCGATCGGGCAGATCGAGGTGCAGATGGACCGCAGCTACGCGCTCGAGACACGCGACGAGTCGGCCTCCGAGTGGGCCGAGAGCATCCTCCCCGGCGACGCCGGCGGGCTGCGCGAAGGCCCTGCCCCGGCCGCACCGCGCTTCGGCTACGCCGCCTGGGCGGCGCTGCCGCTGGCCATCGCGGCGCTGCTCGCGGTCGCGCTGCTGACCGGCGGCGCCACCGCGCCGCCCGGCTCGGGTGGGCTCGACCTGGCCGAGCTGGAACAGCGCCTGGCGCCGTTTCCCGAGGTCGAGGTCGTGGCCGCGCCGGGCGGGCAGTTCAGCCTCAAGGGCTTCGTCGAGTCGCGCCAGCGCAAGCTGGCCCTGCAGCAGGCGCTGTTGCCGTACGGCCACCGGGTCGGCCTCAACGTGCAAGCCGCCGACGAGCTGGTCGAACAGGCGCGGCGCTACGTCGGCGACCCCGGCGTGGCAATGACTTATGCCGGGCGGGGGCGGCTGGTGGTGTCCGGCAGCGTGGAAGACGAGGCGGTGCGGCAGAAGATCCGCCGCCTCAGCGAGGACCTGCATCCGACGGTGCTGGTGTCCGACAAGCTGCAGGTCCGGCCGAAGTCGAACGCCGACAAGGATGCCGAGCAGCGCGCGCAATGGTCCGGCTGGCAGGGTGTGCTGCCGGCGCGGATGGTGAGCATCACCGAAGACGGCCACGGCCTGCGCTACATCCAGCTCGCCAACGGCAACCGCTACTACGAGGGCTCGCTGCTGCGCTCCGGCGCGGAGCTGACCCGCATCGAGGCCGACGGCCTGGTCATCACCGGAGGCAAGCCCAAGCCGCAGCTTCAATGAAAACGCGCGGGGCCCGCGCACCGGATTTCACGCGGCGGGCACCCGTCTGTCGCGTGGAATGCCCCGCGGCATCGGCCGCGGGGATCCTCAACCATCGACATCGTTCAACAGGAGAGATACATGAGCACCAGTGCAATCGACGACTCCATCGCCCAGATGCAGCAAGCGGCAGCCGACAACGCGCGCCTGATGACGGCCAGCATGACGGCCAACACGAGCATCCAGGGCGCGGCCGCCACCGCGCACACGGTCAACGGCGCCAGCTCCGCGGGCGGCGAAGTGGCCAAGCAGGTCGGCACCGGCATCAAGGACGCCGCCCGGGCCAGTTGACGCCGGGCGCGGCGCCCCGGTCGGGGCGCCGCGCGGCGCGTCGTGCCACCCATTGGAGAAACTCACATGACCGATCCCGTCGCGCTGGCGGCAGCGCCAGCAGAGCTCGTCGAATTGAGCGCAGCGCGGCCCGCCCAGGCGCCGCCTTTCGATCCGGTCGAAACCCGGATGTTCACCAACCTGATGCAGGGCGCGCTGCCGCCTGCGGCGACGGCCGGTGGACCGAATTCGTTCCACGACGCCGCGCTGGCGGTCGCGGCCCAGCTCAGCGGCCAGCACCGCTCTTTCGACGAGATGCGCCGCAGCATGCTCGAGTCGGTGGATCTGCGCGACCCGATCCAGACCATGTTCGCGATGACCGACCACGCGCTCGAAGCGCAGGCCTTGTTCAGCAAGCTGCACATCGCCACCGGGCTGGCCAGCGCCGCGACCAGCCTGTTCGGCGGGCTGTTGAAGAACCAGGGATGAGGTGACGCGATGAACCCCCTGCAAGCCCTTCGTGCGCCGTTGCGCTGCCTGCCGGCGCTGCTGCTGGCCATGCTGCTGTGCGGCTGCAAGGTCGGCCTCTACTCGGGCCTCAACGAACAGGAGGCCAACGAGATCCTGGCGGTGCTCGCGCTCGAGAGCATCGCGTCGGCCAAGGAGCGCGCCGAAGGCGGCGACTGGCAGATCCAGGTCGACGAGGGCCGGCTCGGCGCGGCGCTCGACGTGCTGCGCGCGCAGGGCCTGCCGCACGATCGTTACGTGAGCATGGGCGACGTGTTCCAGAAGCAGGGCCTGGTCTCGACGCCCGCCGAGGAACGCATGCGCTACATCTTCGCGGTGTCGCAGGAGCTGTCGCAAACGCTGCGCACGGTCGACGGTGTGATCGCGGCGCGGGTGCACGTGGTCATCCCGGCCAACGATCCGCTGAGCGACAAGATCCGGCCCTCGTCGGCAGCGGTGTTCATCAAGCATCGGCCCGACGTCGATCTGCGCCTGCTCGCGCCGGCCGTGAAAGACATGGTGGCGCACAGCATCGAGGGCCTGTCGCACGACCAGGTCTCGCTGTCGCTGTTCGAGGCACGCCGCGGCGTCGCGGCGCTGGCTGGGCCCGACCCGGTGGCGCGGCCGGCGCTGTTCGGCGTGCTGCCGGCGCAGACCGCGGTGCTGCTGCTGGCGCTGCTGCTGGCTGCGGCCGGCTGCCTGATGGTGCTGCCCTGGCTGCTGCGCCGGCGCGGGCTGGACTGGCGCAGCTGGATGCGGCGCCAACTGCTGCGTCGATGAGGCCCGCGCACCATGCATGACAGCAGCCACCTCACTGCCGCGCCGCCGCACGCTGCGCTGGACATGCTGCGCCTGGCGATGCGGCTGAACCTGCATCCCGAAGATGGCTTGCACCCGAGCTGGCTGCCGCCGGCCTGGCCGGCGCACTACCGTTCGGCGCAGCGTTTCGGGCCGGCCGGACGGGCCGTGCTGGGCGAACTGCTGCGCCGGCGCGACGGCCTGGGCAGCCGGCCCGACTACGACTTCGACTCGCGCCTGAAGCGGCTGGCGCTGCTCGACGCGCCGTCGCTGCGCCGGCTCGCGGCCTACAGCGGGCTGTGCGCCCATGCGCCGCTGCTCGGGCTGCGCGGCGCGCTCGGCAACCAGCTGCGGCGCCAGGCGCGGCGCTACGGCGAAGACAGCGTGGATTTCCTGCGCGACCGGGTGCCGCGCCTGACCGAGATCCGCATCGACCCGCGCGCGCTCCAGCAGCGCCCGATCGCGACCGGCCGGGTGGTCGTCAACCGCGGCTACCGCCTGCTGCTGGGCGCGCTGGCGCCGGAAGGCGAGGCACTGCTCGAGCGGGTGCGCCGCAAGCTGCCGCACCGCGTGTCGCTGCTGCGCGTGCCGCAGCTGCAACCCGGGCAGATCCGTCAACTCAGCGAGCTGATGCTGCTGTGCATCGTTCCGGAAAGGCTGGCGCAATGGGACTGGCTTTTCTGATCACCTCCGACAACCTGCTGATGCTCAGCGAGCGCAAGGTGCTCAAGGAGGCGGAGTACTCGGCCCTGCTCGACGCAGCGTCGGTGGTCGAAGTCGCCCGCCAGGAGGCGCGCCGCATCCTGCAGCAGGCGATGCAGGATGCCGAACAGGCCGGCAGCCGAGGCTACGCCGAAGGGCTCGAGCGGGCCCGAACCGAGCAGGCTCGGCAGCGCGTGTCGCGGGCGCTGGAGACCGAGCAGCAGATGCATGCGCTGCGCAGTTCGATGGCGAAGATCGTCGCCACCGCGGTCGAGCAGTTCATGGCCGCGGCGGATCCGGTCGATTTGCTGCAGGCCGCGCTGCAGCGCGTCGATGCGTTGATTCGCGAGGAGCCCTTCATCACGGTGCGCGTGGCGCCGGCCCAGCAGGCCCACCTGCGTCTCGCGCTGGCGCGCCTGGGCAGCGACACCCAGTGGCTGAGCAAGCTCAGCGTGATCCCCGACGGCTCGCTTCGCGACGGCGCCTGCGTGCTGCAAACGCCCTCGGGAACGCTGGAGATCGGCATCGACGCCCAGATCGAGGCGTTTCGCGCCGCGGTCGAGCACAGCGCCGCGGCGCAGGGGGCGTGATGGACACGCAGGACATCGTCGCCGACCTGGCGCGCACCTTCGGGCAGGTCACCCCGCTGGGCGTGCGCGGCCGCGTCAGCAAGGTCGTGGGCATGCTGATCGATGCGACCGGCATCCGCGCCCACGTGGGCGAGCTGTGCGAGCTGGTCACGCCGGGCCAGCCGGCGCTGCTGGCCGAGGTGGTGGGGTTCCGCAACAACGTGGCGATCCTCACGCCGCTCGGTGCGACCACCGGCATCTCGGCCCTGACCGAGGTCGTGCCGACCGGGCGCGGCCACGTCTGCCCGGTCGGCGCCGGCCTGCTCGGCCGGGTGCTGAACGCACTCGGCGAGCCGATGGACGAACGCGGCGCGCTGCCGGCGCACGCGCGCGTCGCGGTGCACCGCGAACCGATCCGGCCGCTGGCGCGCCGCATGATCGCCTTGCCGCTGGCCACCGGCATTCGCGCCATCGACGGGCTGCTCACGCTGGGCGAGGGCCAGCGGGTCGGCGTGTTCTCGCCGCCCGGCATCGGCAAGAGCACGCTGCTGGGCATGCTGGCACGCGGCTCGAGCGCCGACGTCAACGTGGTCGCGCTGATCGGCGAGCGCGGCCGCGAGGTCAAGGAGTTCATCGAGCACAGCCTGGGCGCAGCAGGGCTGGCAAAGACGGTCATGGTGGTCTCCACCTCCGACCGGCCGCCGATGGAGCGCATCAAGTCGGCCTACGTCGCCACCACGATCGCCGAGCACTTCCGCGACCAGGGCCGCAAGGTCTTGCTGCTGGTCGATTCGCTGACCCGCTTCGCCCGCGCGCAGCGCGAGATCGGCCTGGCCAGCGGCGAGCCGCCGACGCGGCGCAGCTATCCGCCGTCGATCTTCTCGATGCTGCCGCAGCTGCTCGAGCGTGCCGGCCAGGGCAGCGTGGGGTCGATCACGGCGGTGTATTCGGTGCTGACCGAGGGCGACGAGGAGAACGACCCGATCGCCGAGGAAGTGCGTTCCATCCTCGACGGCCACATCGTGCTGTCGCGCCAGCTCGCGGCCGCCGGCCACTACCCCGCCATCGACGTGCTCGCCAGCGTCAGCCGGGTGATGCCTGCGGTGGTCTCGGCCGAACACCGGCAGGCGGCGGGACAGTGGCGCGCGCTGCTCGCCAGGTACCAGGAGCTGGAGCTGCTGATCCAGATCGGCGAATACAAGCCCGGCAGCGACGCGCTGGCCGACCGCGCGATTCAGCGGCGCGGCGCCATACAGCAGTTCATGGCCCAGGCGCCCGAGGTGCGCGAAGGCTTCGAGCAGACGCTCGCGGCGCTGCAGCGCCTGGCCCTCAACCGCTGACCCCGCGTTGAAAGGAAACCGCATGGACATCGACTGGAAACTGCTGATCGGGGTTCGCGAACGCCGCCAGCAGAGCGCGCAAGAGGCGGTGGCGCGCGAGCGCCGCGCCACCGAGGCGCGCGAAGCGCAGGCCCGTCAAGTCGAGGGCCAGTGGCAGCGGCAGGTCGCGGCCAAGGCGCAACACGAGCAGGCCTTGCGGGCCGCGTTCGGCAGCGGCGCCTGCAAGGTCGCGCAGCTGCAGCAGGCGGGCGCCTGGCACGGCGCGCTCGACAGCCGGATCGCGCAGGAGGCGCGTGCCCTGTCGCAGGCGCAGGCCCAGGTCGCCGATCAGCGCCGCCTGCTGGCGGCCAGCCTGCAGCGGCTGCGCAACACCCGTGTCGGGCTCGCCAAGGCGCAGCGCATTCAGCAGCGGGTCAAGGCGCAGTGCCGGGACCTGCAGGTGCTGCGCCTCGAAGACGCGGTCGAGGAGGCCGCGGTCCAGCGCTGGGCCGCCCGGCGCGCAGCGTGATCCGAGCGAGCGCCTGAGCATGCAAAGCCTCGAGCTGGCCGCCATCGAGAGCATGTTCGCGTCGATCGCGCTGACGCTGCCGCGCCTGCTCTCGATCTTCGCCGTCGTGCCCTTCCTGTCGGGCCAGATGCTGAGCGGCATGGTGCGCAGCGGCCTGCTGCTGATGCTGGCGATGTTCATGTCGCCGGTGGCCGGCGACATGCCGCCGATGGCGCTCGGCCAGTGGCTGCTGATCGCCGCCAAGGAGGCGGTGATCGGGCTGCTGCTGGGGCTCGGATTCGGCATCTTCATCTGGGCCATCCAGAGCGTGGGCGACCTGATCGACTTCCAGACCGGCTCGGCCAACGCCGCCTTCTTCGACCCGGTGGCCGGGCACGAGAACGGGCCCACCGGCGAGTTCCTCGGCTGGCTGGTCATCACGCTGTTCGTCTCGGCCGGTGGCCTGCTGGCGATGCTCGGCGTGGTGGTCGATTCGTTTCGCATCTGGCCGGTGCTCGCGTTGCTGCCCGACCTCGGCCGGGTCATGGAGCAGTTCGCGATCCGCCAGGGCGACACCCTGTTCCAGTGGATCGTCAAGCTGGCCGCGCCGGTGATCTTCGTGCTGCTGCTGGTCGAGCTGGGGGCGGGCCTGATCGGCCGGGCCGCGCCGCAACTCAACATCTTCGTGTTCGCGCAGCCGCTGAAGAGCCTGCTGGCCACGCTGATGATGCTGCTGTTCCTGTTCTTCGTGTACGAATCGCTGCAGCAGTTTCTGCGTCCCGACAACGGCGTGCTCGAATTCCTGCGCGCCACCGTGCGAGGCCCGGGTGGCTGAGAAGAACCGTCCGCCCACGCCGAAGCGCCTGCGCGACGCGCGTGCGCGCGGCGACGTGGTGTTCAGCGCCGACCTCGCCTCGACCGGCGTGTTCGTCGTCGTGCTGGCCGCGCTGTGGCTGTTCGGGCCGATGCTCTTCGGCCTGCTGCGCGACCTGTGGGAGCACGCCACCAGTGCGCGTCTGCTGACGCGCCCGGACGAGCGCTTCCCCGATCTGATGCTGCACGCGGCGCGCGTGCTGCTGTGGTCGACGCTGGTCATCGCGGGCCTGGCGGCGCTGGCCGGCATCGCGGGGTCGCTGTTCCAGGTCGGCGGCCTCGCGGCCTGGGACAAGCTCAAGCCCGACATGAAGCGCCTGAACCCGGTGCAAGGCCTGCAGCGCATCTTCTCGACCCGCAACCTGTTCAACCTGGCGAAGATGCTCGTCAAGACGCTGCTGCTCGGCAGCCTGGTCTACGCGGTGCTGCGCATCGGGCTGGACACCGCGCTTGCGCTCGGTTATGCGCGGCCGGCGTCGATCATGAACGTCGGTGCGCGCCTGGTGCTGGTCACCTTCGGCTGGGCCGCGGTGATCTATGCGGTGATCGCGGCTGCCGACTACGCCAACCAGCACTACCAGTTCATCAAGAGCCTGCGCATGTCGGTCGACGAGGTGCGGCGCGAGTACAAGGACGTGCAGGGCAACCCGATGCACCGCTCGCGGCGCCGCTCGGCGCATTTCGAAGCGGTGTATTTCAGCCTGGCCGACCGGGTGCGCACGGCATCGGCGGTGATCCATTCGCAAGGCATTGCGGTGGCCCTGCAATACCGCGGCCCAAAGGACCTGCCGCGCGTGGTCGCACGCGGCGAGGGCGAGCTCGCGGCGCAGATCCACCAGCTGGCCGGCGCGGCGCTGATCCCGATGAAGCTCGATGCCGAGCTGGCGGCGCGCCTGTTCGACCAGGTGGCGCTGGACCGGCCGATTCCGCGCGCGCTGTATCCGGCGGTGGCAAAGCTGCTGCGCTGGGCGCAAGGCAGCTCATGAATGAACGCGCGGCTTGCTCTTTTCTCCTCCGGAGCAAGGCGCACCAAGGCAGCGAAATCAGGAGGATCACGCGCGCTGAAGCATCGGCGCTCACTCAACGAGGACTACATCAAATGGCCGACATTTCCATCACGCCGTCGGGCGCCGATACCTTCACCATCAACATCGACATCAAGCAGGGAGATTGCCTCTGGGACGTTGCGGAACAGGTGAGTGAGGATCTTCAAGCGAAGGGCATGAAGGTCGACAAGGACGTGATTTTCCAGGACCTCAGCCACGACCCACACTTCGCGCATGGCAGCGACGACGGGGTGCTGCCTACGCAGTACCAAGGCGACAAGAACCAGCCGTTGGGAACGCGCGACCTCGACCTGATCTATGCCGGCGACAAGTTCAAGATCGATCTCACGAAACCGTCGACCGAGGTCAACGGCAAGACGACGAGCGAACCGGCGAAGACGACGGTGCCGGCTTGGAATCCGTTCGATCCCAACCCAGGGGCTACGACTTCGGGCTCCCCTTGGCGCAACCCGTTCGATCCCAACCCCGGCGCGACAAGCTCGACATCGGACTGGAAGAATCCCTTCGCCCCCAACCACGGCTAGCCCGGAGAACCGCGATGCTGCTCTACTCCCCGGAAGGCACGACCTACGTGCCGGCGCCGTCCGAACCACCACCCGGGAACCTCCCGCAACTCAATCTCACCGACGAGCAGGCCGGCCAGGCCATCGACAGCCTGGCTGGCCAGGGCGACTGGGAGGGCGTGGCCACGCTGTCGATGGCGCTGCAGCTCACCAACGCCGAGCAGTGGGCGCGCTTGAAGCCGCAGGTCGAGCAAAAGCTCGCCGACCGGATCAACAGCGGCTTCGCGTCGAACGACTATGGCGGCAAGGGCACCGCGCTGGCCCATATCGCGCGTGCCGACCCCGGCCTGGCTAACACGCTGTATGAGCGCACCGCCGCCGGCGTCGAGAAGACCCACAAGGACGACCTCGCACGCGGCTTCTACCGGGGCCTCGGAAGCAGCACGATGAACGCGCTCGCGCGCGACGCCGACGGGCGCCGGCTGCTGCAGACGGTGAAGGCGGCGATGGGCCGCGAGTCGGATGGCGTCAGCGATGTCGAGAAGCGCTACATCCAGTACCTCGACAACAAGCTGTCGACCATCTCGCAGGGGCAGCAGCCGCCGCCCGAGGAGGCGGCCGGGCCGGACGGCAAGAAGGACGGCTACACCGAAGCGCAGGCGGCCGCCGATGCCATCACGCTCGCCAACGCCACTGTGCGCGACGGCGACACCTTCTTCGGCATAAAGATCTCCGGTTCGGGCATCGGCACCAACGATCCGGTCGTCTGGGCCACGCTGGAGCCGCGCAGCGCGCACGAGATCCAGATGATCCGCGACGCCTACCGCAAGGAATACGACCGCGACCTGGACGCCGACCTGCGCGGCGAATTCAGCGGGCCCGATCTCGACCACGTCAACGCACTGCTGGCGGGCGGCAAGGCCGACCCCCAGGGCGGCAAGGTGCGCAACGCCGACGCCGACGCGGTGGCAATCTACGCCGAGATCGACGGCACGTTCGGCGACGAGCAGCGGGTCTTGCACCTGCTCGAAAACGCGCCGCCCGAGCACCGCCATGCGATCGCCGAGGCTTTCGCCGCCAAGTACGGCGGCGCTTCCTCGGGCCAGAGCGCTGAGCAGTTCCTGCTGTCCAGGTTCGAGGCCGGCTTCTCGAACCTCAGCGGCGACGACCAGCTGCGCGCCCGCGCGCTGCTGGTCTCGCCTTCCGGAAAGCCCAACGACCCGGCGGCGGCCGACGCCAATGCCGAAGCCGCCGCCGGGCGGCTGCACACCGGCCTGTACCGGTCGATGGACTGGGTTCCCTGGCGCGACAAGGCCGACGTCGACAGCGTGCTCGACACGCTGCGCGCCAACACCGATCCGCAGCAGATGGAGCGCATCGCCCAGGCCTACGAGCGCATCTACCACCACAAGCTCGAGGACGCGCTGCACGAGCGCCTCGACGGCGGCGACCGCGACATGGGGCTGCAGCTGTTGCATCCGCTGGCGCCGAACGCCGACGCCAAGACCCGCGCCGACTGGGAGGCGAACAACGGCGCCGCGCGCGTTCGCTTCGCGATCGGCACACCGGGCGACTGGGACGGCACCCGCGAAGGGGTGCTGCGTTCGACCTTCGAAGGCAAGTCGGCCGAGCAGATCCAGGCCATCGCGCTGGCCTATTTCGACCAGTACGCGGGCGACTCGGAGAAGAGCGCGGCCGGCACGGACAAGCCCGGCGCGGCGCTGGCGCTGATGCGGCGCGACATCGCCGGCGACCTCGGCGGCGGCGAGAAGCCGGAGATCCTGCACCTGCTCGATGCGCCGTCGGCGAACGACAAGCCGGGCCTGGCGCAGTGGCAGTACGACCACGATGCGCGCCGGCTCAAGCTGGCGGTCGACGGCATCGGCATCGACAAGGACCTGACGCGCGAAGTGCTGGCCGGCAAGACCAAGGCCGAGATCGACGGCATCGCGGCCTCGTACCAGCGCCAGTTCGGCCACGACCTGCGCAGCCGCCTCGCCGACGAGCTGGGCGACAGCCGCGAGGGGATCGAGCTGCTGGAGCAGGACTTCGATGTCGGCAGCATCGACATGAGCGACCGCAAGGCGGCAGCGGCCGAGCTGATCCTGCGCGGCGATCAGCGGCGCGACTTCGAGCGCAGCGGCGTGGCCAACAGCGTGTCGAACTTCGAATACGGCGCCGACTGGCTGACCGTGCTGCAGCGCGACGCCCACGTGGTGTTCAACTTCGACACCCACTATCGATCCGATTCGCAGCTGCTCGACCGCGACCTGGCCCAGGCCCAGGCCGCACTCGATGCGGGCGACGTGGACGGCGCGTTCCAGAAGGCGGAGGTCGCGCAGATCGACCTGCAGACCCTCACGGCCAACAAGGACGCAACGACCAATCTGGCGGCCGAAGCGGTGGTGCTGGCGGTCACGCTGCCCATCGTCTGCCTGTCCGGCGGCACGCTGGCGCCGGTCGAAGCGGTGATCCTCGGCGCCTTCGCCGGCGCTGCCGCCGCCGGCGGCACCTACTACGCACTCGACGGCCAGGTCGGCACCGACGAAGTCGGCCGGCATGCGCTGATCGGCGCGGCCGAGGGCGCGACGGCCGGCGTGCCGCTCGGCAGGGCCGGCGCCGTGGGCAAGGAGTTGGCGCTCGCGCGGCGCGCGCTGACGGCCGCGCAAAAGGCCGCGCCGCGCGCCGCCCCGGGGGTCAGCCAGGCCGCGGTCCTCAGAGGGGCGGGCGCGGTCGCCCGCGCCGAGGGGCGGGTGGCCGCTGCCACTGCCGCGCGCGACGCGCTGCCCACGGGCCTGGGCCACACCTTGAAGGATGGCGCGATCTGGGGCGCCGGCGGTGGCGGTGCCTACGGTGCGGTCGATGCCGCCACGCGCCACGACACCTGGACCGAGGGCTTTGGCAGCGGCTTGCTGAACATCGTGAAGGACACCGCCCTTTCTGCCGCAACCGGCGTCGTGATGGCCGTGCCCATGAGTGCGGGCTTCCACGGCGCGATGCTCGGGGTCGGCCAGGGCACGAAGCTGCTGCGCGAGCGCAAGACCGCAGCTGCGGCGGCCGACGAGCCCCAGCTCGAACCGGCCGCGCGCGACAAGGCGGCGCCAGGCGACGCCACGCCCGCGAAGGTGGCGGCGGACGGCGCTGCAGCGCGCCGCGTGTCCGGTCCCGATTCGATGCCGGGCCCGCACGCCGTCGATGTTCGCCCGCCGGCGGGCGCAGCGCGGCCACGCGCCCGTGCGCGGGGCAACGGCAACGCCGCCGCGGTGGCGCCGTTCCGGCCGCAGCCGCAACTGCGCGTGATCAAGCTTGCCAGCTTCTTTCCGGTGTGGGAGAAACAACTCGCGCGGCTCGGCCCGCAACGCAGCCGCAGCCCCAACCGGCGGCGCGCCAATGGCCGCAGCGGCGGCCAGGCGCCGGCGCAGCGGCCGGTGCTGGCGCGTGGCCACGCCGAGTCCGGCCCGGCAGCGCTGCTCGGTCACGACCGGATCGACGGCGCGGTGCTGGAGCCGGCGGCGCTCGGCATGGACGGCGCGGCACGTGCAGGCGCGGGCGACGGGCGCCGGCCTGCCACGCTTCCCGGGCACGTCCGCCCGGGCGGCGACACGGGTCCGGGCCCGCACCTGCGCCTGGCCGACGGCGGCGCGCTGCCACCGCGTCCGCCGAAGCCGCCGGCAGGTCCGCCCGGTCCGCACATGGCCGGCGAACCGCGCCCCTACGGCCGCGCCGCAGTCCCCGCCGCAAGTCGCATCCACCCCGACGCGCCGGACGCGCGCATCGTCGGTCCCGCCAAGGCGCGCGCAGCGGTGCTGCCCGAGATCGCCGAGCGCGAGCTGCTGTTCGTCAGCCACCCGGCACACCCGAAGGATGCCAGCCTGCAGACCGAACGCACGGCCACCCTGCATGGCCCGGGCAGCCTGCCCGACGATGAGCTGCTTGACATCGCCAAAGGAGTCTTCGAGGCCAACAAGCCGCTGCCCGGCAACCGCTACGAGGCGGACGAGCCCGAGGACCAGAAGATCCTCCAGATCGCCAAAGAGCTGAGCGCTCTGTACGTGGTGCGCGTGCACGACGTGGTCCGCAACGCGAGGGGCGAGATCGTGTTCAAAGACCAGGTCGCCGGCGCCGCGCTGACGCCCAACTGGAAGGGCAAGGCCGGCGTGCACTGGCTGGGGCACGAGCTGCCTCCGGCCTATTGCTACCTGAGCCACTTGTGGGCGATCCGCGGGGCCGGCGCCGAAGTGACCGAGGCCGCCGTGCTAGCGTCGCAAAAGCAGCTCGGGCAGACCCACCTCGGCTTCTACACACGCTGGGGCCGCAGCGCCAACAACAAGCCTGGTGCGCAGACGCTGTACGGGTGGTCGTCGCTGGGTGGCCACGCCGACACCGGGCTGCCGCGCTACACGCGCGACGGCGCGGCCGACAACGCCCTCATCCCGCGGCTGCACATCAGCGAAGCCAGCTTCACGCCGGACGCGGCGCGCATCCTGCGCGAGCTGCCGGAGACCGGCACGAAGGGCGTGCTCTCGCGCGACAAACTGCCGGCGCCGATCCAGGCCGCGCTGCGCGACAGCCAATCGACGGCACAACTGCAGCGCGCGCTGCTGGCACTGCCCGACCCGATCGCCTTCACCGAGCACATGCCGCACAACGTGCTGCGCGCGAGCTACGAGATCGAGCTGCTGCACGAGGGCGAACGGGTGCATCCGCGCGCCGCAGCGCCGACGAAGGGCACGCTCTACACCGGCGCGAACCGCGACGCCGGCCAGGCCGATGCGCTCGCGCGTGCGAAGCGCCTGAACCTGATTCCGCACAGCGCGGAGTTCGCGCGCACGCGTCCCGCCGCAGACGGCTATGTGCACGACGGCCACAGCACCCTCGTGCTGGGTCACGCCAGGGCGGTCTACCTGCGCGACCCGCGCAATGGCCGCTTGTTCAATGCCAACTGGCTGTGGGACGAACACGGCGAAGTGCTGAGCCCGTATGCGCTGGCCCGGCGCCTGCGGGAGTGGGGTTACGAAGCAGGCCCGGTGCTGATCCTGAGCTGCAATCTGGACCCGGCCTACCTGCGGGCCTTGGCCGACGAGCTCGGCGCCAAGGTGTTCAACCCGCCCGACGTGCTGCCACCGTTCGTCAACGACGGTGAGCTGACGCTCGATGTCGGCGAGCTCGCGCCCGATGCCGACGACCACATGCCGCAGAACACCGACGCGCGGGCCATCCCGCTGCGCGAATTCGCGCCGGGAGCCGAGCCAACATCAAGACCCAGGCGCGAGTTCGCCCAGCCGGTGGTGCCGGAGGGCCATGTGCCCACGCTGACCCGCAGCGAAGCGAGGCAGCGCCCCGAGCCGGTCGAAGGCGACGGCTTCCAGGGCTATCTGGGCGCGACCGAAGAGGCTTCGGCGGATCCGCCCGTGCCGCTGCGCAGCTTCGAACCCAGCGCAAAGGCGCCGGCACGCGTCGCGACCGGGCACGCGCCCGGGTCGCGCTCACATGCTCGGCTGCTGCGCGAGTTCTCGCAGCGGGTGCAGGAGGCCAACAAGGGGCTGGCTGGCAACCACTACCACGATCCGGTCACTGGCGCGCCGCTGCCGATCGAGACGGTGATGGACGAATTCCGGCCGCTGTGGCTGGTGGCCGTGACCAACGATGACGGCCGGATGGTGGGTGGCGCGGCGCTGGACTACGCATGGAAAGGGGCAGACGGCGACGGCGTGCATCCACTGGGCGGAGCGCTGGAACCGAACACCGCCTACCTGAAGGGCGTGTTCGGCGTGAAGGATCACAAGCAGGCCGGCCGGCAGGCCGTCGAGGCCGCGGCATTCGCGGCGCAACAGCGCGGCGCGGAGTCCTTGCTGTTCGACGATTCGCGCTGGGTCGGGGCGCAGTACCTGTACGGCAGCCAGGGTGCGCACACCGACGCGCACGCACCGGACTTCGGCGCGGCGCTGCCCGGGCTCGGCATCATCGATGTGCGCTTCACGCCGGAAGCGCCGCAGCTGCTGCGCGCGGCGAAGGGTGAGTTGCCGCCGGAACTGCGCACGCTGGTCGACGCCACCGATTCGCCCGAGGCCCTGGCGCGCGAGCTCGATCGCATGATCGACCCCGAACAATTGGCGCCCTTCATCGCGAAGGTGCCCGATCGTGTGCTGCGCGTCGTGTACGAGATGAAGCTGCTGGCCGACGGCCAGCACTTGCATCCGGGTCGCGCTGCGAACACGCCGCCGCGGCGCTTGCCGGTCGACCTGCGCGAGAGCGAGTTGGCGCATGCCTTGCACCAGGCCTGGCTGGCCCGAGACATCTACGACCGCAGCCTGTTCATACCCGAGGGCAGCCAGGGCGTGACGGGTTGGCAGGACATCAGCCACGACGCCGAGCGCCTGGCCCGCTACGGGCTGACACCCGAAGATCTGCAGCCGGCAGGCTCGGGATTTCGGGCTCGTGTCTATGAGCCCGAGCCCGACTTGCCGGGCGGCCCGATGCCAGCCCAACTCGTGTTCCGCGGCTCCGAGCCGCGCCTGAGCGGTGTGCGCGACTGGGCCAACAACCTGCAGCAGGCCGTGGGCCTGCGGTCCGAGTACTACACGCGTGCAGTGGCCATCGGGCGCAAGCTCGAAGCGGCCGATGCCGAGATCGAGCTGACCGGGCATTCGCTGGGCGGTGGCCTGGCCTCGGCGGCCGCGCTCGTCAGCGGCCGGCGCGCCACCACCTTCGATGCGGCAGGCCTGAGCCAGAAGCTGCGGCGCAGCCTGCGCGACGGCGGCGCGCCGCTGCACGACGATGTCGAGATCCGGGCCTATCACGTCGAAGGCGAGGTCTTGACCGCCCTGCAGGGACACAGCCCCTTGCCCGCAGCATGGGGCGAGCCGACGCTGGTTCCCGCGCCGAAGCAGCGCTGGGCCCTGCCGGGTACCGGCCGGCGCTTCGACCTCGGCCCGCTGACGATCCGCGTGCCAAGAGTTGCGCTGCCGGCAGAAGCTGTGCGCCGCCACATGATGGGCCCGATGATCGACGGAATCGAGCGCATGTTTGCCGACGCGCGGGCGGCGAGGCCACGAACCGGGGGCAGCTACTACACCGGAGCGAACCGGGTTCATGCGATCGACCCGCAACAGGGCTTGCGCGCGCTTCCCGATGGGCAGGCGGTGCAGGTGCAGGAACTGCGGGGCAGGTACCGCGCGCTGGAAGGCGAGTCGACGCCGAACACCGAATGGCCCCGGCACCTCGGACCGACGCGCTCGGCCTCGCCCGCCGAACCGCCTTTCGCTCGCTTCGGCCAAAACGAGGCCGAGATGGACGCCCTGCTCGATCGCCTGCACGCCGATCCGCTCGCCAACAAGGACGAGCTCGGGCGCCTGGCCGGCGAGGCCCGTTTCATCCAGGATCGCGCTGCCAGCTGGCTGGGCAGGCGCGACCTGCGCCTGCACGGCCCGCTGCGTCGCGAGACGGCCAGGCTGTTCGACCGGCATGTGACGCAGGGGCTGAGCTACGACGCGGCAACCCGCCGGATCGAAGCCATGCAGGCGCGCGCCGATCAGGTGTCCGAGGTGCTGGCGCGCCGCTACGGCGTGAACCTCGAGGTGCACGGCGGCTACGTCGCCGAGTACCTGCAGCGCGAGCTGGCCGCCGCGCCGGCGGCCCGGCCCGCGCAGGCGTCGGCGTTCCGCCGCATGGCCTCGTTCGCGAGCCTGGCCGCGCAGCATCCGCAGCTGGCGGCATGGACGCTCGCGCGCGCGCTGCGATCGCGCGCCGGCACGGCGCGCGCCTACGCGGCGCTCGCGGTCAACCATCCGCAACTGGCGGCGCGCGCTGCCGGCAAGAAGACACTGTCCGCGGCCAAGCAGGTGGGGCCGCTGGCCTATGGTCCGGCGCTCGGGGTGGCGATGTACGCGGGGGACCTGCTGTCCGGCCCGGTCTACCAGCTGATGGCCCTGGTCAACCGCGGACGCACCGGAGGTGTCAACGGCGGCAGTGCGGGCTGGATGCGGATCCGCGAGAACGCACTCAAGACCGTGCTGCGCGGTGGCGACTACGAGGTCGCAGCCGCACGCCTCGACCGGTTGACCGGATGGAAGGGCTCGGCGTCCGGATTGACGCCGTCGACCATCCGTTCCGACGTGCTGCTGCTGCGCGAGCGGCTGTTCGACGTGCACCAGGCCAGGCTCGCGCGCGACGACGCGGTGCAACTGCATGGCGCGCAGTCGCCCGAGGCCGCCGCCGCGCAGGCGGCGCTCGACGACGCGGCAATCACGGCCTACCGCAAGGCGCCGCTGCAAAGCCGCACGATGGCCTTGACGCACAAGCTGGGCAACCCGGTGCGCAACCTGTCGCTGGCCGTGAGCACGGGCACGGCGCTGCACTTCGCGACGCCTGCGACGGCCAGTTTCGGTCCCGGCTTCGAACACCTGACACCGTTCCAGCGCGCCGCGCTGGTCGGCCCGTCCGCGCTGGTGCTGGCGCTGCAGTCGCACTACCTCTACACCCAGGCGCGCCGCCTCGCCGACCCGTTCAATGCGGCGAAGCGGCTGGCCGAGAGCAAGGCCTTGTGGCGCCAGGCCTGGCCGTATCCGCTGGTCGCGCTGGGCGACGCGGTCACGGCGCACATGTGCGCTGCGAGCGGGCATCCGATCGAGGCCGGTGCGTACGCGGCACGCCTGGTGCTGGACCTGGCGATGTGGCGCCTGGTGATGAAGCGCGCCCAGCGCGATCAGCCGAAGTTCTGGCACGACATTCCGTTGGTGGGCGAGCTGTTCCATCCGAGCAAGCCACTCGATCCCGACCTGAAGTTCAAGGCAACGGTGGGGGTGATTCTCGGCATGGTCGGCGCGAGCGTGCTCGCTTATGCCGTCCATCCGAAGAGCCACGACACGACAGGACGGCCGGCCGCCGCTCCGCTGACACCGGCACCGACACCGACGCCGCCCACAACGAGCGCGCCGAGCGCGCCGCTCAGCGTGACGGTGCGGCCCTACGCGCCGGGCAACCAGAGCTTCGACACGCTGTGGGGCATCGCGGCGGCGCACAAGGACACGCTGCTGACCGATGAGCAGAAGCGGCGTATCGCCGACGAGGACCTGGCCGAGGACGCACAGACGGTGCTGGCGCTGGCCGAGCTGCTGCGGCTCAACCGCCCCCGCTACGGCTTCGACGCGTCGCTGATCGACGGCGTGCCCACATCCGCCAGGGGCGATCCGGACACCATCCATGCCGGCATGCCCATCATCGTGAGCCGCCAGGAGACCCGAACATGAACGACCGCAGCGACAACGATCAGCTCGACGAGGTGCTGCAGGGCATGATCGCCTGGCGCAAGACCGAGCGCGACTTGCACCAGATCGCGACCGATCCGACCCACCTGCCGGGCTTCGCTGACTTGCCCGAGGCGGTGCAGGAGCTGGCGACGATCGACCCGGCGAGCTTCTGGGTGCTGTGGCAGCTGGCCCAGGAGGGCTTCGACCTGAAGGCGATCGATGAGCTGAACCAGCGCCTGGACGAGGCGCTGCGCGAAGCCGGCTGGGACGGCGTCGCGCCGCCCAGCGACGCGCAGTTCGAGCAAGCCGAGCGCAGCGTCAGGCAGTGGGCGGATCGACAGCTGCAATAGCCCCGATCAGCCCGGGCTGCCCGATGCGGCGGCCTGGGCCGTGATCCAGCTTCGAAACGCCTGCAGCGCCGGCACCTGCGCCTTGCTCTCGGGGTAGCACAGGTAATAACCCGCGGCGGTGAGAAAGGGCCGCGCCGCCGCTTGCGCCAGCGGCGCCGAGACGACGCCGGCTTTCACCTCGTCGTCGACCAGGCAGCGCGGCACGAGTGCCAGGCCCATGCCTGCCATCACGGCGTGGATCAGCGAGGTGTACTGGTCGAGCGTCGGACCGGCCAGCGGGTTCACGCCCTTCACGCCGTGCTCGTCGCACCACGCCGCCCACGCCGTGGGCACGCTGGCGTGCTGCAGCAGCACGTGGCGGCTCACGTCCTGCGGCCGCTTCGGCACCAGCGCACGCGCAAGGCGCGGCGGCGCGATCACCACCATCTCGCGCCCGGTCAGGTAGTCGGACACCGCGCCCGGCCAGCTGCCCGCGCCGTAGCGCACGGCGCAGTCGAGCTCGGGCAGATGGAAGTCGTAGCCCTGCGCGAAGGGCACGAAGTGCAGGGTCACGTCGGGGTGCAAGGCCTGGAAGCTGGGCAGGCGCGGGATCAGCCACTTGGCGCCGAAGGTGGGCAGGCTCGACAGGTGCAGCGCGCCGCCCGAATCGCCGTGCGCCATGATTTCGAGCGTGGCCGATTCGAGCGCCTTCATCAGCGGCTCGACCCGCCCCAGGTAACGCTGGCCGGCGGGGGAGAGCAAGAGCCGCTTGCGCACACGCTCGAACACCGGGGTGCCGAGCCGGGACTCGAGATCGAGCATCTGCTTGCTGACCGCGCTCTGCGTCAGGCACAACTCCTCGGCGGCGCGCGAGATGCTGAGATGGCGCGCGGTGGCGATGAAGGCGCGCAGCAGATGAAGGGGTGGGTGAAGGCGAGGCATGATCATTCTTGGCTGGAATGAAGTCAGGCTGATTATTCGGTGTAGTGCGGCGCGTGACAACCCACAATGGCTCCGCGCCGAACGACCCTCGGGCTCTCAGTCGATTCCAAATCGGAATGATCCGCTCGCATCCCGAAGTCACATCTCGATACGGCAAGCCGCGTGCACCGGCGGCCACAATGCGGTGCTGAACGCAGCGCCGGAAAAGCTGTTCCAGATCAATCCGGCGCGCCGATTCTGGAGGGACGTCACGATGACCCAGGCCCCGCCCCCGCCGGCCAGCGGCGCTGCGTTGCCCGAGGGCGTGACGCGGCTGCTGCAGCGCTGGTCACAAGGCGACGAGGCGGCGCTCGGGCGCATGCTGCCGCTGGTGTACGACGAACTGCGCCGCATGGCGCACCGCCACCTGCAGCGCGAGCGCGAGGGCCACACGCTGCAGGGCACCGGGCTGGTTCACGAGGCCTACCTGCGCCTCGCGCAGCAAGGGCCCTTGCAGTGGCAATCGCGAGCCCATTTCTTCGGCTGGGCTTCGACCTTGATGCGCCATATCCTGATCGACCATGCGCGCTCGCGCCAGGCGGCCAAACGCGGCGGCGGCGCCGCCGTGCTGAGCCTGGACGCGCTGCAGGAGAACACCGCCGGCGCGGCTGAGGCGGCGGCGCCCGAAGACTCGCTCGACCTGATCGCGATGGACCATGCGCTGCAGCGCCTCGAGCAGCTCGATCCGCAGCAGAGCCGGGTTGTCGAGCTGCGCTTCTTCGGCGGCATGAGCGTGGTCGAAACCGCCGAGGCACTGGGCGTTTCACCGGCCACCGTCAAGCGCGAATGGGCCACCGCGCGCGCCTGGCTGCTGCGCGAGATGAGCCGATCGAAGGCGCCGCTGTCATGAGCACCGTCGGGGACGATGCGCAGCGCTGGCAACGCCTGAAGGAGCTGCTCGCGCAGGCGCTCGATCTGCCCACCGCGCCGCAGCGTGCTTTCATCGAGCGTGTCGCCGAAGGCGACTCGTCGCTGCGCAACGAACTCAGCTCGCTGGTCGCCGCATCGCGCAGCGCCGAGGGCGAGCTCGACGCGCTGCCCGCGGCGCTCGCACTCGAGGCGGTGCAGGCGCATGCCAGCCACGCCTGGATCGGGCGCCGGCTCGGCCACTACCGCATCCTGTCGCTGATCGCCGGCGGCGGCATGGGCGAGGTCTATCGCGCCGAACGCGCCGACGGGCAGTACGAGCAGCATGTGGCGCTGAAGCTGATGCGCGACGGACTCGGCGCGGGCTGGGTGGCGCGCTTCAAGGCCGAGCGGCAGATTCTCGCCAGCCTCGACCACCCCAACCTCGCCAAGGTGCTGGACGGCGGCGTCACCGACGAGGGCGTCCCGTATTTCGTGATGGAGCTGGTGGCCGGAGAGCCGCTCGACGCCTATGCCGAGCGGATGCGCCTTTCGATCGCCCAGCGCGTGCAGCTGTTCCGCGGCGTCTGCCAGGTGGTGCACTACGCGCATCAAAAGGGCGTGCTGCACCGCGACCTGAAAGTAGCCAACATCCTCGTCACGCACGACGCGGTGGTCAAGCTGGTCGACTTCGGCATCGCCAAGCGCATCGGCCCCGGCGAGTCGGAGCCGCCAACCCGGACCGCGACGGCGCAACGCGTGATGACGCTGGTCTACTCCAGCCCCGAGCAGGTGCTCGGCGCGCCATTGACTCCCGCCAGCGACATCTACTCGCTCGGCGTCGTGCTGTACCGCCTGCTGACCCAGGCCAGCCCCTACGCCGGCGCCACGGCCGACAGCGCCTACGAGCTCACACGCGCCATCTGCGACACCGAGCCAGTCCTGCCGAGCCAGGCCGTCGCGGCCGATTCGCAGGCGGCCGGGCGCAGCCTGCGCGGCGACCTGGATGCGGTGGTGATGATGGCGCTGCGCAAGGACCCGTTGCGCCGCTACGCTTCGGCCGAGGCCTTGTCCGAAGACCTGTTCCGCCACCTCGAAGGCCTGCCGGTGCAGGCCCGGCGCGGCGCCTGGAGCTACCGTGCCGGCCGCTTCATGTTGCGCAACCGCGCGATGGTCGGAGCAGCGATGCTGGCCAACCTGGCGCTGCTGGTCGGCATCGCGCTGGCGAGCTACCAGACCTGGCAAGCCAACCGGCAGCGCGAGCGCGCCGAGCACCACTTCGAAAGCGTGCGCAAGCTGGCGAACCTGATGCTGTTCGACGTGCACGAGGCGATCGCCAGCCTGCCGGGCTCGACCGCGGCGCGCAAGCTGATCGTGCAGAACGCGCTCGCCTACCTGCAGCAGCTCGGCGCCGAGGCGCGCGGCAATGCGCAGCTGCAGGTCGAGCTCGCCAACGCCTACGCCAGCATCGGCGACATCCAGGGCCAGCCCTATTCGGCCAACCTCGGCGATGCCAAAGGCGCCCTCGAAAGCTACGAGCGCGGCCTGGCGCTGGTGCGCGACCCGGCAGCACCCGGGCATGCCGGCGCTCCGAGCCTCGCCGCAGCGTCGGACGCCCTGGCCAGGCTGAGTCAGCGCAAGGGCGCGTTGCTGGGCTCGCAAGGCGACGATGTCAACGCCGAGCGCCTGCTGGACCAGGCCGTCGCGCTGATGGACCAGCTGGCGGCGCGCGAACCGCCGAGCCGCGAACGGCAGCTGCGGCGTGCGGCGGCTTACGGCCAGCTCAGCCAGGCGCAGCGCTACAACGACAAGGTCGACGCCTTCCTGAAGACCTCGCAGGCCGCGCGCGAGCAGTACCTGCAGATCCTGCGCGACGCCCCCGACGAGAAGCTGGCTGCGTCGGGTCTGGCCAACACCTACCTCGATCAGGGAACCTACTTCCTGCTGCGCGACACGTCGCTGGAAAGCGCCCGGCTGGCGGCGCAGGCCTTTCGACAAGCAGTGCAGATTCAGCAGCCGCTGGTGGACAAACATCCGGACGACGCGCGGCTCGCGCGCGGGCTCGCGGCGCACCACGCCAACCTTGCCGCTGCGCTGGTTCGCGTGCAGCGGCCCCAGGACGCGGCCGAGTCGTACCGGCGCGCGCGCGACCTGCTGGCCGGGCTCAGTGCCAAGGACAGGCTGAATGCGCAGGTTCGCGCCGAGCTGGCGATCGTGACCGGCTCGATGAGCAAGGCGCTGCTCGCCACCGGCGACGCCGACGGCGCGGTGCTTGCCGCGCAATCGGCGATCGGCATCTACGCGAGCTTGCCCGAGGGCTCGCTGCGCGACATCCATACGCGCTACAAGCAAGGCGCCGCACACTACCTGCTCGGTCAGGCACTCGAGGCGCGCGCCGACTCGGCCGGCCAGGATCGACGCCGCGCCGGCGCCGACCGCCAGGCAGCGTGCCAGCGCTACCGGCAGAGCCTGCCGATCTTCGAAGAGCTGCGCGGCCGCGGCAGCGCGAGTCCGACCGAAGTCACGAGCGAAACGGTGCAGCAGGCCTTGCGGCGCTGCGGCTGATGGACGCTGCCGAGTCGCCGACGAACCCGCCGCCCGAACCCGCGGCGCGCGACTGGATCGGCCGCCTGCTCGGGCCGTATCGCCTGCTGTCGCTGGTCGCGCGCGGCGGCATGGGCGAGGTGTACCGCGGCGAACGCGCCGACGGCCAGTACCACCAGCAAGTGGCACTCAAGGTCATGCGCGAAGGCGGCGACGAGGGCCCGCTGCTGGCGCGCTTCAACGCTGAGCGGCGCATCCTCGCGTCGCTCGACCACCCGAACCTGGCGCGCCTGCTGGACGCCGGGGTCAGCCCCGAAGGCGCGCCGTATTTCGTGATGGAGCTGGTCGACGGCATGCCGATCGACGCCTATTGCGAGCAGCAGCGGCTCGCGGTGGAACAGCGCCTCAGGCTCATGCGCAGCGTCTGCCAGGTGGTCGAGTACGCGCACCGCCAGGGCGTGATTCACCGCGACCTGAAGCCGGCCAACATTCTGGTCACGCGCGACGGCGTCGTGAAGCTGGTCGACTTCGGCATCGCCAAGCGCGTCGGCCTGCCGGGCGAGCCCGGCGTCACGTCTCGGCAAGTGCTGACACCCGAATACGCGAGCCCCGAACAGATTCGCGGCGCCGCGCTGACGCCGGCGAGCGACACCTACGCACTGGGCGTGGTGCTGTACCGGCTGCTCACCCATGCCGGCCCGTACCGCGAAGCCGCCGCGGACAGTTATGCGCTGACGCGGGCGATCTGCGAGACCGAGCCGGCGCGGCCGAGCCGGGCACTGCGCGCCGGCGGCGCGGACTCGCGCAGCCTGCGCCGGCGCCTGCGGGGCGACCTCGACGCGGTGGCGCTGATGGCACTGCGCAAGGACCCGGCGCGCCGCTATGCCAGCGCCGAAGCATTGTCCGACGATCTGTTCCGCCACCTCGAGGGCCTGCCCGTGCAGGCGCGGCGAGGCGCCTGGAGCTACCGAGCAGGGCGCTTCGTGCTGCGCCACCGGGTGGCCGTCGGAGGGGCACTGCTGGCCAACCTGGCGCTGGTGGCGGGCATCGCGGCGACCGCCTACCAGGCCTACGAGGCTCATCTGCAACGCCAACGCGCCGAGCGCCACTTCGCCAGCGTGCGCCAATTGGCCCATGTGTTCATCTTCGACGTGCACGACGCGATCCAGGATCTGCCGGGGGCGATGCCGGCGCGCAAGCGGGTGGTCGAGCACGCGATGGGCTACCTTCGCGAGCTGAGCGCCGATCCGGCCAGCGATGCGGCGTTGCGCACCGAAATCGCGGCCGGCTACCGCAAGGTCGGCGACATCCAGGGACGGCCGTTCGGTGCCAACCTGGGAGACCCGCGCGGCGCGAAGGACAGCTACGACAAGGCGCGATCGCTGCTCGAGCCCTTGCTCGCGCCCTCGCCCGAGCGCGCCGAGACACGCCAGGCGGCGCGACGCGAGCTGGTGGTGGTGCACAAACGGCTGGGCGCCCTGGCCGACTCCCTGGGGCAACTCGAGCAGGCGGACGGCCTGCTTCGCGCCGGCATCGCGTTGGCCGCCCAGCTGGTGGCGGCAGAACCGGCGAACCAAGCGAACCAGGCCTTGCTGGCCGCGATGCACGGCCAATTGAGCCAACTCAAGTTCTATGCCGGCGACTTCGATGCCTACCTGAAAGCTTCCGACGTGGAGTTTCGCTGGCTCGATGCGCTGGTGGCGCAACACCCCGAAGACGACGAAGCGGTGATGAGCCTGTCGATATTCCACGACTTGCGCGGCCAATACCTGGCGCAGCGCGATGCAAGCGCCGAAAGCGGGCGTGAGGCACTGTCTGCGTTCAGGAACAGCATGTCCCTGAAACAGGCGCTACTCGACAAGCAGCCCGCCAACGCCCACTACCTGCGCATGGCGGCGAGCGAGCATCTCAACATCGGCGTGACGCTGACTCGCATCGACGAGAGCCGCCAGGCGATCGATGAATACCGGCGTGGAATCGAGATGCTGGCGGTGCTGGCGGCCAAGGATCCGAGCAACATGGATGCAAGGCAGGCACAAGCCCTGGCCAGCAACAACCTGAGCGGCGCGCTGTTCCAGCAAGGCGACCTGACCGGAAGCGCCAGCGCCGCGTTGACCGCGGTCAATCTGTTCGCGAGTCTGCCGGAGGGCGCCCGGCTGGACGTTGCGGCGCTTCGCATCCAGGGCCGCAGCCACTATCACCTGGGCCGCGCGCTGGAGGGGCTCGCCACCCGCCGCGGCCCGGCGGACAGCGCCCGTGCCAAGGGCTTGAGCGAGGCCTGCCATCACTACCGCCGGGGACTGGCGATCCTGGAAGACCTGCAAGGGCGCGTCGGCCTGGCGCCCAACCAACTCCATCCCGACACGCTGCGCCAGGCGCTGCGGCCTTGTCCGACGCTGCGCAAGCCGGACTCCTAAGCCTGACGCAGCGCCGCCGGCATCAGCTGGGTCCGATTGCGGGCGCCGAATCGTTTGCGCAACTGGCGCATGTGGTAGTCCACGGTGTGCGGCGACAAGGCGAGGCAGCTTGCGATCTGCTTGTCGGCCATGCCACGCAACAGGCACTGCAAGATGGCGCGCTGCGTGTGCGTCGGTTCGGGCGTCCCCTGCGCAGCCTCGAGCTGCGGCGGCGCATAGCGGGTGTAGAACTCGTGCAGGCACATGCCCAGCAGCAGCACTTGGCTCAGGCGGGCGTCGCTCGCGTCGCACACCACTGCGTCGTGGCGCGACAAAAGGCTGACGAGGGTGCGTTCCTGCGGCCGAAGTCCGGCCAGCGCGAGCATCACGCCCGATTGCATGCCGGTACTGCGCAGGTCCTGCAGAAAGCGCTGTGCCTTCGGGCCGGGTCCGGCAGCCAGCGCCAGCTCGTCCAGCGTCCAGGCACACGGCAGGCTCGAGCCCAGCGCCAGCGCGATGCGCGGGTCGACCTCGTGATAGGCCTCGGCCACATAGCGCCGGTGCCAGGCCGGGTCCCCATGGCTGGTGCAATAGGCCACCGGCAACACCCCCTTGGGCATCAACTGCACGCGGCCGTAGCTCAGCCAGTCGAAGCCCATGGTCCGCAGCAGGGCGGCCACGGTGCGCCGGCGCCCTTCGGTGCCGACGGCCGACAGCAAGTGGCCCAGCAGCGCCGGCAGCGGCCGGCGTTCGGCCGCGCCGCTGCCGACAAACGGCGGCTCGTCGTACAGCAGCACGCCGCGGCGCAAAAGGATGGCTTCGGATTCGGCTTCGGCGGCAGGCAGCATGGGCGGCGAGGCGTGCATGACAGATCCCTCTTCGACAGGCTCTCTCCATGAACAAGCGAGAGATCGAACCTGGCGGGCTCACACAATTGCAAACGGATACGCCGCTGACAGTCGAACATGCGAGCCGAGACCCGGACGATCGAACGCGCAGTACCGGTACTCGTTCATGCTGACGAAACTTTCAAGGTCCCGGCGTGCATGAGGGCAGGCCAGAAGAGCACGCGAAGTGCACAGACCGCCTCCGACCCGATTCCCTAAGGCGCCCTCGACCTCTGTGCGCGTCTACCGGGTGCGCGGCGTGCGTTCGCCTACATCAGCAGCGGCGCGTCCGGCAGCTCGTTGGGGTTGAGCTCGCCGTCGCGCAGCGCGAAGTACTCGACGAGCAGGCCGTCGACGACGTCGATCGCCTGCATCAGCCCGGCTTCGAAGCGGTCGGCCTGGAACGCGGCCGCCATGCCGGCCAGCAGCGCCTGCCACTGCGCCGGCGAGACACGCCGGTTCAGCCCGCGGTCGGCCACGATCTCGATGCGGCGCTCGGCCAGCAGCAGGTAGATCAGCACGCCGTTGTTGGCCTCGGTGTCCCACACCCGCAGCTTGCCGAACAGCGTGACCGCCCGCTCGCGCGCCGTCGCGTCGCGCCGCAGGTACGACAGCGGCAGCCCGGCTTCGACACAGACGCGGATCTCGCCGCTGTGGCGGGTCTCGCTTTGCTGCACCCGGGCCTGGATGCGCTCGAGCGCGCCGGCGCCGAGCGCGCGCCGCGCATCGCGCTCGTCGAACAGGCGGTGCTTGAGGATGCGCCCGAGCTTCAGCATCACCAGTCTCCCGAAGCGCCGCCGCCGCCGAAGTCGCCGCCGCCACCCGAGCTGAAGCCGCCGCCTCCGCCGTCGCTGCTGCTTGCGCCGCCGCTGAACCCGCCGCGGCTGAAGCCACCGCCGCTGCCGCCCCAGATCACCGGCCCGGCGCTCGCCGCGCCGATCCCGGACCCGATGCCGCCGCGCCGCGACGCGCCGATTCCGAGCACGCCGACCAGCACCAGCGCGAGTGCCGCCGCGCCGCCGGCCATCAGCACGCTCGAGCTCAGCGCGAAGCCGAGCAGCCCGGCCGCGCCGCTGGTGGCCAGCGAGCCGACCTTGCGGCCCATCATCGCCGTCAGCATCGCGCCGATGATCGGCACGCCGACGAAGAAGAACATCGCGAACTGCGGCCACAACGAGCCGAGGCCCATGCCGTCGTCGGCGTGCGACTTCTTCGCCCGCGCGCTCGGCGCGGGCAAGGCTTCGCCGCGAATTCGTGCCGCCAGCGTGTCGACCGCCGCGTTCAGCCCGCCCGCGTAGTCGCCGGCCTTGAACGCCGGACTGATCTGCTCGCTGATGATGTGTTTGTTGGCCAGGTCGGGGATCGCGCCTTCGAGCGTCTTCGCGACCTCGATGCGCACGCGCCGGTCGTTCTTCGCGACGACGATGATCAGCCCGTCGCCGACCGTCGCGCGGCCAAGCTTCCACTGGTCGCCGACACGCTGCGCGTAGGCGGCGATGTCTTCGGGCAGGACGGTCGGCACCAGCAGCACCACCAGCTGGGTGCCGGTGCTCTCTTCGAGTGCAGCCAGCTTGCTCGTCAACGCGGCGCGCTGCGCCTCGCTCAAGGTCGCGGTCTGGTCGATCACCCGGCCAGCGAGCGGCGGCACCGGCAACACGTCCTGCGCGAACGCGCCGGCCGCGGCGAGCAGCAGCGTCGCCGCCGCCAGGAGCCAGCGCTGCAGAAGACCAGTGAGCGCCATGCCGGGCTCCGTGCCGCTACTTCTTCTCGAAGTTGACCGACGGCGGCGCGGTGATCGCGGCTTCGTTGGTCACCGTGAAGTTGGGCTTGACCGGGTAGCTGAACATCATCGCCGTCAGGTTGGTCGGGAAGCTGCGTGCGAGCACGTTGTACTCCTGCACCGTCTTGATGTAGCGGTTGCGCGCCACGGTGATGCGGTTCTCGGTGCCCTCCAGCTGCACCCGAAGGTCCTGAAAGGCCGCGTTGGCCTTGAGCGTGGGGTAGGCCTCGGCCACCACCATCAGGCGGCTCAGCGCCCCGCTCAGCTCACCCTGGGCCTTCTGGAATTTGTCGAACGCGGCCGGGTCGTTGATCAGCGCCGGCGTGGCCTGGATGCTGGTGGCCCGGGAGCGCGCCTCGATCACCTTGGTCAGCGTGTCCTGTTCGAAGCTGGCTTCACCCTTGACCGTGGCGACGATGTTGGGGATCAGGTCGGCACGGCGCGTGTACTGGTTCAGCACCTCCGACCAGGCGCCCTTGACCTGTTCGTCGAGCCGCTGGAAGTCGTTGTAGCCGCAGCCGCTCAGGCCGATGGTGGCGGCCAGCGCGAGCATGGCCAGCCAAGTAGCGCGAATCATGGTTGTCCTCCTGAGTTCGGGGTGCATGCTACCCCGCGCCGAACATGAGGGGTTTGCGGGTGCATTCAAGAGGCACCGCAAGCCACGTGCCGGATACTGGCGGCATGGACTTGTTGCAAGAGGCCTGGCGCGCCGGCCATGCACGCAGCGCGCCGCGCGCGGCCGGCGGGCGCCGCGTGCTGGTGGCCGGCGGCGCCGGAGCGCTCGGGGCGGCGGTGCTCGAACTACTGCTCGCGTGCCGTGGCTTCGAACGGGTCGGGGTGCTGGTCACCCAACCGCTTGCGAGCGCGTTGCAAGGCCTGGCGGCGGTGCTGTTCGAGCATCTGGCCGAGCCGCCGGCGCCAAGCACCGTCGAAGACACCGCCATCGTCGTGTTCGACCGGGTGCGCCATGCCAACGGCCGCGAGGAGGCGTTCCTGCGGCCCGAGCCGTCGCAGTTGACGGCGCTCGCGGCCGCCTTGAAGCGACGCGGGGTGCGGCAGTTGGTGGTCGTGATGCCGCATGCGCCGGCCAGCCTGCCCGACGCGCTGAAACACGGCCTCGCCAATCTCGACGAACAGGCGGTGGCCGAGCTCGGCTTCGATAGGCTGGTCTTCGTCCGCTCGGCGCAGGCCGGTGGCGTGGTGCGCGCGAGCCAGGCGCTGCAGCGCCTCGCCGATTGGGTGCTGTCGCAACTGCAGGTGATGGTGGCGCCGCAACACCGCACGGTGCGTGCGGCCAAGGTCGCGCAGTTCACGGCGCAGCTGGCGCTGCAGCTGCCATCGGTCCCGCGCGGCACCCGTGTCGTGCCGCCCGAGATCCTCTGGGAAGCCGGTCAGACCCAGGACGTCGCCGGCCTTGTCGACGACTGGCTGCAAGGGCGCGAGCGCGCGGCCTCGGTGCTGCCGAGGCTGCGGATGTAGCTCAGCGAATGCCGGGCGACCACGTCGCCAGCCCGTCGAGCAAGGCCTCGCGCTTGGCTTTCGGCACCGGCCGCAGGTTGCCGATGACCCAGCCGACGCGGTCGGTGTTGACCTGCCCGCTCGACGCCATCTGCGCCATCTCGCGGTCCGGGTTGTGGAGCAGGCTCG
>Ga0209515_10001180_pt1 | contig 45013 bp, 36 predicted proteins | sample Subgroupgradi54m_FD_187454 | JGI IMG/M metagenome (GOLD analysis project Ga0209515, IMG submission 187454) | Subsurface groundwater microbial communities from S. Glens Falls, New York, USA - GMW60B uncontaminated upgradient, 5.4 m (SPAdes)... ... | reverse complement strand
AAAGGCGGCCACTTGCGCGATGTCGCACGGAAGATGAACGAAAAAATCGAAGAGCTTGAAGGCGACATTGTGGAAGTCCGGCGCGAGGACAAGGCAATCAGGAATTTCGTTATCCCTTGCCAGGAAGATTTGAGCGGACGGATTCTTGAACTGAAATCAGTTTCCATCATGGATATGAAAAATCGTCCCTCGAAAACGCTCGGGAACTTCGGCCCCTCAATGACATTCGGGACCTTCGGCAAGCCGGTCGTGAAAAAAGTGGATGTGACTCTCAAGAAAAAAGAACGCTTGCTGCTGGCCGGTCCGAACGGCATCGGCAAAACAACCCTGCTTGAGACACTATCCACGGGCCACGCCAAAGGCGAATATGTGACTGCCGGTGTGCGCATCGGCTATTACCGTCAGGATTTTTCAATGCTTGATTTCGAGGAGACAGTGTATGCAGCGCTCTCGAACGCGATCCCGAAGATCCCGGGTGCATCCGGGACGCACGGAACCGAACAAGAACTCCGTTCTTGCGCCGCCGGCTTTCTTCTCGACACTGAAATTTTAAAAACCAGGATCGGTTCGCTGTCCGAAGGACAGAAAGGACTCGTCGCGTTCGCGAAACTCGTGCTTGAACGCCCCGGACTGCTTATACTCGATGAACCCACGAACCATATTAACTTCCGCCACATTCCCGTGATCGCGCACGCGCTCGACCGCTATGAAGGAGCTATGATTCTGGTAAGTCACGTCCCCGACTTCGTGAAACAAATAAAGATCGATTACGTGCTTGATCTTGAGAAACTCTGATCCGTATGGATCGAATCCAAAAGAAACGGACGAAGCATGCCGCCTTGGAAAAAAAGGTGTTTCGCAATAGGAACCGGATTTAGAATCAAGAATAAGGATGTCTACATCATTTATTCTTACTATCCTGCTGAAGCGTCTCAAGCGCTTCTTTAACGGTTGTCATGAACTGCGCGGGGAAAATGATCGTGGAATTTTTTTCGGTGGCAATCTCGGCCATGGTCTGGAGCGTACGAAGCTGGAGCGCGACCGGATGATTGGCAATGATATCGGCTGCTTGCCCCAGTTTTTCAGATGCCTGAAATTCGCCTTCGGCGGCGACAATCTTTGCCCGGCGCTCCCGTTCGGCTTCGGCCTCTTTTGCCATGGCTCGCTGCATATTTTCCGGAAGAATGACATCCTTGATTTCAACCGCAGTAACCTGAATACCCCACGGCTCGGTATGGACGTCGATCACGTCCTTTATTTTTTCGTTGATATCAGCCGTCTGCGATAAAAATTGATCGAGCATAAACTGGCCCACGACATTCCTGACCGTGGTCTGGCTGATCTGATTTACCGCGTCATGGACATCTTCGATCGCAACCACGGATTTTTGAGGATCCACTACATGATAATAAGCAACTGCGGCGATATCGATTGAAACGTTGTCTTTGCTGATGATCTTCTGCGAGGGAATGTTCATGGTAATGGTGCGCAGTCCGACTCGCGTCATTCTTTCGAAAACCGGGAAAACATAGATAAGGCCCGGGCCGCGGGTCCCGACCAGGCGGCCTAATCGAAAAATGACTCCGCGCTGATATTCCGTTATTACTTTTATGCCCAACATCAGGGCGATAACGACGATGACGGCAAAATATATTAGAAGCTCCATAATACGTATCTTATATCCTTATCAAATTTTTACAATAGTGAGCTTCACGAAAAATTGGTTTATGTTGACTCATCCGGAACTGAACGCGAAACAGATTTTGAGGAAACATGCAGTCAGAGCAACCCCTGGCAGAAACCATTTTTCGTTAGAACTTAGCCGAAAAAATCGAGGGGTGCGAAGGTTTAGTTCGCGCCCCTTTAGCCTATCATAGTCCTGTAGTACTTCCTGAGACCGATGAGCCCCAGGGGCACAACCAGACACATGAGGAATATCGACAGCTTCGGCTGTGAGTTAAGCCATGCTATGGCCGTTAGCCCACTAAGAAATGTGGCTACTCGCGAAGGTAGATTCGGCTCTTTGATCGGGTTACTCATCGCCCAGCTGTAAGCGATGATCGAGATCAAGGCCAGCTCCCTTACTAATTCGATGCCGTAGACATAGAACGGGAGATGATTGGCCTTAATCATCGCTGCGAAAATCAGGTAAATGCAAACCCGATCTCCTACTGCATCCAACGCTCTGCGCAACAATCCGAACCTCTGTTGCATCGCGAGCGTTGATTTCCGGAATATGATCCCGTCAAAAATATCGGAGATCATCAGACAGAAGATACCAACGCTTGCCCAGCGGTTCTGTCCAGTCAAAACCCAAACCACAATGATCCAGCCCCACAAGGGTTTTAAAAAAGTCAGCAACAGACCCAAACAGCCCATCCAATCCCTCAGATGCATCCCTACTCTCCTTTTCTATATATAAAGAATATAAAGACTAGACTGATGATACCCCAACTTAATAATAGATTTCCAATTGCGGATTTTTTTGACGTTACTCCTCGAAACGCTTTTTGATCTCCCGGAATTCGTTGTCAACTTCCATCAGACGCTCTTTGCTCGCGCTGATTAGTTGTTCGGCTTCTTTGATCTTTTCCAATGCTTTTTCAAGATCGATTTCTTCCTGTGAATCAAACCACGCCACGATTTTTTCTATCTGTTGCAAATAGGTTTTGAGATTTCGATTATCTTTTTGTGCCATAGTGTTACGAAATTACGAATTGTTACGAATGTACGAATAGTATTTGTAACCGAAGCCGTACAAAAAATTCGCATATTCGTACTGATTGGTACATTGGTAATTTTTTATTGTTTAATTTTCTTTACTTCCGATTCAAACGACCCTTTATAGAGCTGAATTGCAACCAAATCGCCTGTTGTAAGCCGATCCACGTCTCTGATTGTTTTCCCTTCCCGTTGCACGACGGCATAACCAAGCCGCAGTTGGCGCCGCGGATCATTGACTCGTATCAACTCGATTGCCGAGGCGATTTTCTCGCCGGCAGTTTTTTGTACATCCTCGAATGATGTACGTATCGCATCACGCATATCTTCTATTTCAGACCCGACCCGTCGTATTTCCACAGGCACCCGATTCAGGAGGAAGTAACGAAGCTCGGCGAGTCGGCGATACGCCTGTTCCCACGAAATGTTAATGAGATTGGCGACGGCGGTGGGTGTTGAAACCATCCGATCCGCAGCCAGCGCCAGAAGAGATACGTCCTTATCGTGCCCAACCCCCACAATGACCGGCACCGGGAAATCAATGATTTCCCGGACAAGCATTTCGTTATTAAAGGCCTGCAACGATTCGAGCGACCCGCCGCCACGGATAATGACCAGAACATCAATCTCTTCGGTGCGAAATGTCTGGATCGCCGACAAAAGATCTTGGGCTGCCTGCTGTCCTTCAACCCGTGAGTCTATGAGGGAGATGCGAAATCCGTATTTCCCCAAATTATTCAAAAAATCGTGAATGACCGCGCCTTCGCGGGAAGTGATCACGCCGATCGTGCGAACAAACTCCGGGACAATCTTCTTTCTCGCTTCCTCGAACAGCCCCTCTGCTTCAAGTTTTTTCTTCAGCGCGTCATAGGCCTTTTTGAGAGCGCCTTCGCCTACGGGTTCAACCGCACTGGCAATGATTGAAAACCGTCCCGTGGCCGCATAGAGATTGGGATGGCCGGACACGATTACTTCCAGTCCGGGTTCAAGCGTTATTCCGCACAGAGCGTATATCCCTTTCCATATAATGCAGTCAAGAATCCCATTGCCGCTTTTGTCTTTCATGGTGAAATACACATGTCCCGAAGGGGCATGAACTTTGCATTGCGAAATTTCGCCAAGAATGCGCGCTTCCTGGCTTTTGAAAAGAATGTTGAGCAATTCGATATATTCGGCTACGCCGAATACTTTACCGTGGTGAGCTTGCCTGCCCTGCTTGCCCCGAGTTCTGTCGAGGGGAGCTTGTCGAATTGGTCGAACCATTTCCGAAGCATTTGTTTCCGAAAGTTTTTTTCCGCGGGCTTTCATTACCTATAGTATACCCAATAGTATGCCTCCGATAAATTACTTTTACCCATCAGAAACCATTAGTCCATATTACATGAAGAAAACTATGGCGGTTGCTGGTATCATCCCTGTGTTTTTTGCTTCCACTGTCAGCATTTCCTCTCCTTGCTATCCTTAGTTACGATCGTTACTAAGGATAGCAAATCTTCTATCTTGTAGCTCATGTTCGTTCGTCACTCAACCGACCCGAACAATCCGAACTCTATCCGAATAACCCGAAAGTATATTCGGAACATTCGTATGCATTCGGGTATTGGGGTCGCGGAGTAAGATTTGATTTTGGAATTGATATAGGGTATGCTTAAAAAATATGAAAAAGAAATATGATGCATTAAAGCTTAATCAAACGAGAACATCTCTTGTGGTTTTTATGGAATCGTATAACAAAAGCATTCCCGTCAGTTTCCCCCAGGCATCGGTCAAAATACTGAAAAAATTTCAGGCATTGCATCCCATACTCTTCAGACATGCTGATGAGTGGTCAATTGACAGGCACCGCAAACGGGTCATGGACTGGCTGCCTTCATACAATGATATTTCGTAAGCAAAGGCACATAGGGGCATGCCAGGTAGTGAAAATGCGATTTATACACGCTCTTATGAACAAACCGAATATAAGCAAGGATCATTATTTAACGATCCAACCACAGGGTCGCCTGACATAAAATTGCAATCGAATTTCTACTACCTGGTATGCAAAAAGATTCGCGACTCGGGGTTCTTTTAGTAGCATCAGTATCTGTTTTCATCCTTTTCGAGGTTGTGGGCGGCATTGTATTCGGATTGATGCAAAATTATCACTGTTTCAAATATCTTGGCTGCAACGCGGGCTTTTTCGGCTATGATGCGTTTATCCACTTTCTCGCCGGAATGATGGAGTTGGTGTTTATTCTTTGGCTGGCGAAGAAATCCCCCAAGTTCAATTTTTTCCATGAGGATATCCGGAAAAATATCATTATCCTGATCTCGCTCGTCGCCTTAGTGGCTGTTAGTTGGGAAATTTGGGAATTTAGTGGTGATCGTTTGAGAATCGTCCTATCTCATCAAGACTTATTGCATCCGAATCGCTTATTCCAGCCGAGCAACAGCGATACCATGGGCGATCTATGTTTCACATTATTCGGCGCCGCGACCATGATAACCATTTTGGGATTTTACGACAAGAAATATTTAGTGAGTAAGTAATTGATGAGTGTTTAGCCATTATGAATTAACTCCTCATCACTCTCCACTAATCACTCATTACTAATCCTACCCCTAATCACTACTACTAATACATCAGCGAGATCAGAAAAATTATGAGTGAAACCAGTACGATGGCTGCACCCGAAGGCAGGTTCAGATAAAAAGAAGCAAAGATCCCGGCAAGCACCGAAACAACCGAGATTATCTCGGCGATCACGATTGTCTGCTGAAAGCCCTTTTTGAATTGGAGTGCCGTGATTACAGGAATCACGATCAAGGCGGAAACAAGGAGGATGCCGACTATCGGGATCGAAATGGCAACCGTCATTGCGGCCAGCAGAATAAAAAGCATATTGAGAAAGTTCGTCGGTATGCCGCTGACCCGGGCCGCTTCTTCCTCAAACGCGATGTACAGAAGCTCTTTATAGAAAGCGAGCAGGAGGCCGATTACGACTATACCCACCCCCGCGATGATGAGCACATCGCCGGTCTTGACCGTGAGAATGCTCCCGAAAAGATAGGTGAATAAATCAACGCTGAAGCCGTGAGCAAGCCCGATCAACACGATCGCGATGGCCAGACCGCCCGAAAGAAATAACGCAAGCGCTGATTCTCCGAATACTTTTTTCGTGATGCGCAATCGTTCAATCAGCAGGGATGCCGTGATTGACGTTATCATGGTCGTGATCAAAGGATTGACGCGTAACAGAAGACCCAGCGCCACTCCGGCAAGCGAAACATGGGCGATGGTATCAGCCATTAGGGAATATCGCTTCAAAACCAAAAATATGCCGATCAGAGGCGCGAGTAGGGCGATAATAAGGCCCGCCTCAATTCCCCGCACGATGAATCCGTAGTGAAAAATTTCAAGCATGATAATAGGGTTTAGTGATTAGTGGAGAGTGATGAGAGGTTAGCGATGAGTGTAGAGTGATTAGTGGAGAGGATAAAGTCATTAGGGTTTACTCTCTGATGGCTAAACACTCATCACTAAACTTACTCATCACTCATTAGTGATTATGCAAAATGAATTTAACTCCTTTCCCGTAGAGGTTTTTCAGATATTCATCTTTGATGAACTGTTCGGGAGTGCCGTGATAGACCAGCCGTTTGTTGATACAGGCCACTTCGGTCGCTTCGTGCGCGATCACATCAATATCGTGAGAAACCAGAATGAGCGTCAGTTTCATTTCCTTGTTGAGTTTTTCAAGCAGAGCATAAAATTGTTCCTGGGTTTCGAGGTCTACGCCGGATGCCGGCTCATCAAGAAAGATGACTTCGGGTTCGGCCGCCAGAGAACGGGCTATGAACACCCGCTGCTGCTGTCCGCCCGAGAGATGATGAATCAATCGTTTCCCGAAATCGAGCATACCTACTTTCCGCAGAGATTCTCTGGCGATGTCCTTATCTTCCTGGGTAAGAAATCCAAGGAGTCCTCTTTTCCCGTATCTGCCCATCATCACCACTTCTTCGACGGTCACCGGAAACTGTTCGAAATTCGCTGATTTTTGCGAAATATAAGCGAATTTTGACCAGCCCTGGAATTTTCCGATATCTTCTCCGTAAAGCCGAACGCTGCCGCGGGCAGGATCCAATAATCCGAGCATTATTTTTAAGAGCGTTGTTTTGCCGCCGCCGTTGGGGCCGATCACCCCGAGATAATCCCCTTTATGGATTACTAAATTAATATCTTCGAGCACCAAATCGTCCGTATATCCGAACGATATATTCTTCAGCTCGATGATATTTTCCGTATGCCCGGTAGGAAATAAAATATTTTCCGTCATCTTTGTCGGAGTTATACTGCTGGGCATTCCAGCGCGATCCGCAAATTTTCTAAATTATTTTGCATTTCCGTAATATAACTTTTCCCCTGCTTCAGTTCTTCATCGCTTAAACCTTCGATGGGGTTCAGCACCAAGGTCTGCGCTCCTGTTTCATCGGCAATCGCCTGGGAAAGCTTGGGACTTACCAGACTTTCGAAAAAGATGTATTTGATATTATTCTTGTCCACGAATTTTGCGATTTCCACAAGTCGGGCGGGCGATGGCTCTGCATCGGGAGAAAGGCCGGCAATGGCAAGCTGGTTCAGATGATATTCCTGCGCCAGATAGCCGAAAGCGGCATGTGAAGTAACAATATCCTGTTTTTTGCAGGCGTTCAACCCTTCCCGATACTGCTTATCCAATTCATCCAATGCTTTCTCCAATGCTTTCAGATTTTCTTCGTAGTATCGGGCGTTGTTCGGATCGGCGGCTGCATATCCTTGGGCGATCTTTTCCGCTTCTTTTTTGGCAAGGAGAGGATCGAGCCAGACATGCGGATCAATGATGGTTCGACTTTGCTCACCATAAATCGCAGCGCCATTTTCATTGAGTTCTCTGATGCCTAAATCCTCTCCGGCCGAAACAATAACGGTATGTTTGCCCTGGAGTTCGCTTTTGACTTTTTCACCCCAGGGCTCGAGATGCACCCCGTTCAAAATGAGCAGCTTGCTTTGTTCAATGCGCACGATGTCTTGGGCCGTGGGCTCATAATCATGGGGCTCGGCCCCGGCAGGCGTTACATTGAAAACATCCGCTTTATCGCCTCCGATGGCCGCGGCAAAGAAATACAGCGGATAAAAAGAAGTTGTCACCCGAATTTTAGCGCCCGCAGCTCCCGGCGGTACTGCCGGCCGGGAATTATAAACAGAGAAAACGAAAGCGATGACGAGAATGGCAACAATGACTACTGTTACTGTCGTTCTTTTCATGGTATTTATTATTCTAACATGTTTTTAAGACGATTCGGGATGTGCAAATCGTGCGCCAGGAAATAATGACTGAAATTCGATCGCTTCTTTTCGATGTGGATGGTACTTTATTGGATACCACGGAATTTATTCTGAAAGCCGCGGAGCATGCCCTCGCGACTCACGGATATCCCATACCCGACCGCTCGATAATTTCAAAACTGGTTGGAAAGCCCTTTGACGAATTCTATGGGGCATTAGGCGGATCTGAAAACATAATCCTCCTCGAGAATACCCATCGGGAATTTCAAAAAAAGAATTTGCATCTGTCCGGTCCCTATCCTCGCACCCTGGCGGTACTGACCAAACTCCACGAACAAGGATTCAGAATGGCTGCCGTCACCAGCCGTTCAAAAATCACTTCTCTTGAAACGCTGCGCCGAGCCGACATTCATTCTTTTTTCGATGCGATTATCTCCGGAGAAGATACTGCCGAGTTAAAGCCCCATCCGGCTCCCCTGCTCAAAGCGCTTGAGCTTCTGGGCGAAGTACCTTCCCGGTCTTGTATGATCGGGGACTCCCACGCCGATATTGAAGCTGGAATCAGTGCGGGCTGCAGAACCATACGCGCCACCTACGGATTCCATACCGAGCGGCTCCATGATCCTGAACCGGATTTTTTCATAGATCACATCGCCGATTTGCTGAAAATATTCAATGTCCCAAAATACCAATAATAATGAACGATAAGAACAAATCAGTTGCGATAATAGGCGGCGGGCTTGCCGGCCTCTCGCTGGGAGTAGAGCTTGCTGATGCCGGCTTCGCAGTTACCATACTCGAGAAAAACGCATATCTGGGCGGAAGAGCAAGCAATATAATAGACTCAAAAACCCGAGATCCTGTGCCGATCGGCCCGCATATCTTTATTAAAGGATACCGATATTTTCATGAATTCCTCAAAAAAATAGATGCTCACGAATCTATTGTCTGGGAGCGAAAGCTTTTCTTGGAGTTGATATATAATGGCAGACATTTTCAGTTCCGTATGTCCGACCTCCCGACTTCGTTATTTTCACTGCACAGACTATTACGCTATCCCTTCGCAAACACGAAAGATAAATTAAGCAATGTACGGTTCGCGCTGCGAACATTGCTTGCCTCAAGAGAAAAACTTGAAGAATTAGATGGCATCACCGCCCGCGATTATCTTTTGTCCTGCGGCGTGAGCAAAAAATCAATAGATGCTATGTGGCGTTTTTTCGTATTGAGCATGTTGAACGTGCCGATAGAGCTCTGTTCCGCCGCCGAATTGTGCCTGCTCGTAAAAGACTGGGCTGGAGTAAAAGATAGACACATAGGATTTGCAAAGACGGGTTTGGGAGATATGTATACCAAGAACGCGGGCGACTATATCGCGGCTCGTGGCGGCACCATCGAAAAAAATACAACTGTCAACAGAATTATTTTCAGCAGCAAAAGCATTGATCACCTCGAAGTCGAATGCAATGGCTCCCGGAGCAAATTAACTTCAGACCTGTATGTATCGGCACTCAACCCTCTCCAGCTAAAAAATCTACTGCCCGCACAGTCATTGTCTATGGATTTTTTCGGGAATCTTAAGGCGTTCAAAGGTGTGTCGTATATTTCCGTTAACATTTGGTTCGACCGGAAAATAACCCGCAAGAAATTTTGGGCACTCCTCGACGATTCTGAAATGCGCGGATACTTAAACATGGACTTTTATGATTTAAGCAATATCTATGAAACGCGAAAGGGTTCTTCGTACATCGCGAGCAACATTATTTACAGCGAACTGTTTGAAAATTTGAGCGATCGCGAGATCGTCCAAAAAACACTTGAAGAGCTCCACGAAATATTTCCTCGTATGGACGCGAACGTAATCCATTCGCACGTACATAGAATTCCTTATGTAATTTACGCGCCGTATCCGGGCATGAGACGCCATAAACTCCCGCATAAGACTCCGATACCGAACTTCTACCTTTGCGGCGATTGGACAAATAAACATATACCTCAATGTATGGAGGCAGCGGCACAAAGCGGATTCGAATGCGCACAAGCGATTCAAAGTTAAAATAGTTCACTCGGCCCCAATCAAAATGGATTTTCCTGCGGCCTCGCTGCCAAGCGCAAAATTCAGTTCCGTAGAGATAAAAACAAATGAATCCCCACACCCTTTTCTTCCGATTCCTTCACGATTTTTTGGTTTGACCCCGCTCATCACCCTGAGCGTGTCGAAGGAAAGCCTCGGTTTCCTGGGTGTGGGGATGAATCAAGTGTGATAGAATAGAGGCACATGGAGTCTTTCGGAGAAAAATGCGGGATTGTGGCGGTGTTCGGTCGCGGCTTGGAAGTAAGCCGCCTTGCTTTTTTCAGCCTGTTCGCGCTGCAGCACCGAGGACAGGAAAGTTCGGGGATTGCAGTGACTGATGGCACGACTGTCCGTGTTCATAAGAATGTCGGGCTGGTCACGCAGGTCTATACCGAAGACAATATCCGAAATCTTGCTGGACACATCGCCATCGGCCACAATCGCTATTCAACCTCGCTCGGAACAGGCATTCACCATGTCCAGCCGATCATCGAAGAAAATCTAACTCTCGCCCATAACGGCAATTTGCCGAGCGTACAAGCGTTGAAGAATTTCTTTTCTGAAAAGAGCATGGATGTTTCGGGCCTGAACGATTCGGAGTTGATGGCGCGCGCAATTTCCTGTTATTTCAATGGTTCGACTTCCTTCGACTGGGTTCAGGATAAATCGCTCGCCATAAAAAACGGTTTGCCGATCGAGGAGGCGGTATGCGCCGCCCTGCCTCTGTTCACGGGGGCGTACTCGTTGGCCATTATGACCAAGGACACACTCATCGTCATGAGAGACCAATGCGGCATCAGACCTCTTTCGATGGGACGGCTCAACGGGGGATATGTCTTCGCTTCGGAATCATGCGCCTTCAAGGCCATCGGCGCCGAGTTTTTGCGCGATGTCGGACCCGGAGAAATGATTGTGATAGACGATCGGGGAATGAGATCATTCCAGGCGCTGCCGGCCAATCCCCGACTTGATATGTTCGAATTCGTTTATTTCGCGAGGCCGGACAGCATACTCCTCGGAAAATCAGTCTATGAAGTGCGGCGGAATTTCGGAATTCGCCTGGCCAGCGAATTTGCCTTGGACGCCGATATTGTCGTGCCGATTCCCGATACCGCCATTCCGGCTGCCATCGGCTACTCAAACGCCCTGAAGATTCCTTTTGAGATGGCGATTGTCAAAAATCGCTACATCCACCGGACATTCATCGAACCGGACCAGCATTCGCGGACTTTGGGCGTGAAAATGAAACTTTCGCCCTTGCCCGAACTCCTCAAGGGCAAACGCGTGGCGGTGGTTGACGATTCGATTGTACGAGGAACCACCAGCAGGCAAATCGTGCAAATGCTTTTTGAAGCAGGCGCCAAAGAAGTGCATTTTCTGGTCTCCTCGCCGCCGCTGCGATATCCTGATTTTTACGGCATTGATATATCGGAGCAAATAAAGCTGATCGCTTTTCACAAAACTCCCGAGGAAGTCCGGCAGTATCTCGGCGCAACCTCGCTCTCCTATCTCTCTCTTGGGGGGATGATTGAAGCGACCGGAATACCAAAAGAACTATTTTCGCTCTCGTGCTTTAACGGAGAATATCCGATTGACCTTCACGAACGCGTCAACGATTTCGAACAACCGAACAGAGTGAAATCCGCAGCCGGTGCGTTCTTGGGGCAATAATACGAAATTACGAATATGTACGAAAATACGAATGTTCAACTTAATGAATTTTTACTATCCGTATATTCGTAACAATTCGTAATTTCGTAATAGCATGCGAATCGCGCTTCTCATATCGGGAGAAGGAACCACTGCCGAACAAATTATCACGGCGGCTCGATCAGGCCGGCTCAATGGCATTGAACCAGTGCTGCTCATCGCCAGTCGCGCCGGCATCGGAGGAATCGAGCGGGCACTACGGGCCGGAATACCGAAAGATGATATAACGATCATGCAGCCAGGTGATTTTCAAAACGAAGAAGCGTTTGGAGAAGGGATTATCACAGCGTGCCGAGCTCGCGGGGTGAAGCTTATCGGACAATATGGCTGGATGCCGAGAACCCCGCAGAATGTGATTGAGCTTTTCCAGACAACAATCATCAACCAGCATCCGGGGCCGCTTGATCCGGGCAGGCCTGATTTCGGCGGCGTCGGTATGTACGGCAGGCGTGTGCACGCCGCGCGGCTCCATTTCGTTCAGCGGACAAAGCGCGATTTCTGGACCGAGGCCACGGCCCAGCGCGTAGCTTCCCGTTACGACGAGGGCGCGGTGCTTAAAAGAAAACGGGTCATGATTCTTCCGGCGGATGACACAGCCAGTATCCAGGAACGGCTTTTGTCGGCCGAATACGAAACGCAGATCGAAACGTTGCGCGACTTTGCGCGAGGCGAAGTAAAAGAATTAGAGCGAGAAATGCCGCTGGTGCTGCCGGGTGAAGAAAAGATTTTGGAAGAAGCAAAGAATATCGGCATGCGTTTATTCCCAAAAGGGTAGAAAAAATGAATTATGAATAAAGAATTATGAATTATGGCAAAAACTAAAAAGTCGACCCTACCCGTTATTCATTATTCATACTTCATTATTCCATTACTCTTATGCAAATCTTAATCATCGGCGGAGGAGGAAGAGAACACGCGCTGGCGTGGAAATTGTCCCAATCGCCGCGCGTTAAAAAAATCTATATCGCGCCCGGAAACGGCGGGACGGCGCAGATAGGTGAGAATGCTCCCCTGCCGGCAACGGCCATCAAACAGCTCGTCGAATTTGCCCGCGAAAAAAAGATCGACCTCGCTGTGGTGGGATCAGACGATGCTTTGGCGCTCGGCGTCGTGGACGAATTTCAAAATGCGGGACTGGCTATTTTCGGCCCCAGCCGGGCCGCAGCCGAGATTGAAGCCTCGAAAGCATTTGCCAAATCGTTTATGAGGACTCACAAAATCCCCACCGCCGAATTCAAAGTTTTCAAAGAATACGAACAAGCAATCGCATACCTGAAAGAACAAAACGGGAAATTTCCGCTGGTGGTCAAGGCCAGCGGCCTGGCTTTGGGAAAAGGCGTCATGATTGCAAAAACAGAAGAAGAAGCCGAAGCCGCTCTCCGGCAGATTATGGTTGAAAGAATATTCGGCGAATCCGGGAATGAAATCGTGGTTGAGGAATTTCTGGACGGGCAGGAAATTTCGATTCACGCGCTCTCTGACGGCCTGACGTATCAAATGTTTCCGCCGGCCCAGGATCATAAGCGAGTTTTTGAAGGAGACACAGGCCCCAATACCGGCGGCATGGGCACTATCGCGCCTCTGCCCTGGGTACAAGAAAGCGATATGGATACAATTACCACTGATATTGTCGAACCAGCTTTGCGCGGCCTGCAGAGCATCGGACGGCCATTCACCGGCATCCTGTATCCGGGAGTGATGATGACCAGCGCGGGGCCGAAAGTGCTCGAATTCAATGCCCGCTTCGGCGATCCCGAAACTCAAAGCTATATGCGGCTTTTGAAAACAGACTTGGTGGAACTCATTGAAAGTTGCTTGACGCAAAAATTGAACGAGCAGAAAATCGAATGGCATCCGGGGCATGCCGCATGCGTTGTTCTGGCTTCGGGCGGATACCCGGGAAACTACGAAAAGGGCAAAAAAATCAGCGGCCTTGAACAGACCCAAAAAATAAAAGGAATAGAACTATTTCATGCCGGCACTGTCTGCGAAAACGGATCCTACTATACCGCCGGCGGTCGCGTGCTCGGCGTAACCGGCCAAGGCGAAACGCTTCAAGACGCCTTGGCATCTGCCTACGCAGCCGCAGCGGAAATACATTTTGAGGGAATGCAGTATCGAAAAGACATCGGGGCTAAAACCCTTTATCCACAGTTACACCCGTGATTTTTGAATAAAGACGGGTACAATAGAACTATGAAATATTTGTGGCCGGGGGTTATTATTGTACTGGTAATCTTGCTGGGAATAGGAGCCATTATGTTGGTGAATATGTCAGTCGGGCCCCTCTCAAAAGAGCACGCTGCGCCTGCGACTCAAACGCAGCCATCCCCAACTTCATCACCATCGATAGAAAACCAAAATAATCAAAACAAAATGACTATTGAAGATATAAAAAGAGGTACGGGAGTCGAAGCAAAAAACGGCGATACGGTTTCGGTTCAATATACCGGGACGCTTTTAAACGGAACAAAGTTCGACAGTTCATATGATCACGGCCAGCCCTTTTCATTCACGCTCGGGCAGAGCCAGGTAATCCAAGGCTGGGATCAGGGAGTCCTGGGAATGAAAATCGGCGGAAAAAGGAAACTTACTATTCCCCCTTCCCTTGCTTATGGAGAACGAGGAGCGGGAAACGTGATCCCTCCGAATGCCACTTTGGTATTCGAAATAGAATTGTTGGGTGTGAAGTAGGAATTCCTAAAGATCAATTCTATCTATTTATAGATGTGTTTAGAACTCTTACTCGGATAATAGTGAAGCACGATTTGATGGCTGATGTCTTTTAAAGATTTTCTACGGGAAAAACGAGCTTGGTATAAAACAATTGCGAAAGTACATTGCCCAATTTTAAATGAAGACGTAATCTTTAATTCCAAGGGTTTTTATCATCTCCGGTATGACAGTTTTGGTAAGGCAAGAAATATCAAGACTCAAAAATACAAACTTGGGTTACTCCCGTTAGTGATTCCCGTAATCAAGAGAGCAACAAAAATCCACGAATACAAGAAAGAAAAGTATTCAAAACCTATCGGAAAGTATTATGAGATTTGGGAATTAAAAGAGGTTGTCGGGCACCAAAATATAACAGTTTCTGTGATTCTCAGAAGAATTGGGACTGGAAATATCACTTTTCTTATCGTCTGGAAAAAGAAGGAAAAGCAATCAAAAAAGCCATCAAACTGATGGCTTTTTTGATGTACCCGCTTTCGGCGTATGGAATTCCTTTAGCCGAATAAAGCTTGCGCTTCACGAGTACGTCAGCATTGTAGCATAGATAAAAGTGTCAAGTCAAAATTATCCCCACGCTAAAAATCCTATTCTTTATGAAAGCTTTCCGCCATAATATGTTTAGTATATCAATAACACGTTCAGAATCCGAATCGAATTAAAAACTTGGTTTCAAACTTTTAACGCAACGAGTCGGTTAATGACTTCATCGGGTTTCTTGTAGTGTAGCACGGCGCGGGGACGGTCGTTCAGTTCTCGCTGCACTCGTTTAATCTCGCGTCGAGAAACCTTGTCAAATTCCGTACCCTTGGGAAAGTACTGTCGGATGAGACCATTCGTGTTTTCGTTTGTGCCTCGCTCCCACGGAGACCCTGGATGAGCAAAGTACACCTGTATGCCGGTATCTATCGTGAATTGCTTGTGTTCGCTCATCTCTTTGCCTTGATCGTACGTGAGGGTTTTTGCGATCTCTTTCGGCAACGATCCTAGTTCTTTTGTGTATGCTCTTCGTACGCTCTCCGCATCCTTGGCCTTGAGCGGCACTAAAATAGTGTAGCGAGTGGTACGTTCCACCAGTGTGCCGAGTGCGGTTTTCTTGTGTTTGCCCATGATGAGATCTCCTTCCCAATGCCCAGTAATCGAGCGGTCGGCCACTTCACGAGGTCGTTCCTCAATAGAGAGCATATCGGCGATTTTGCCCCGTGTTTCCTCGGGATTGCCCTTCCTGCCATACTTCTTTCTGCGGTATCTCCGTTCTTGTCGCAGCGCTTTGATGAGCGTGGTCTTCAGCGTACCACGCGGGAGCACATAGATGTAGCGGTATATTGCCTCGTGTGAGATGCGCATGTCCATGTCATGAGGATACTCCTCTTGTATGCGGATGACGATCTCACGGGGCGACCAGCGCTTCTTAAGCTTCTCAATGATGTACGATCGCAAGCGATCTTCACACGCGAGCCGACTCTGGCCGTTTCTGCGGGATGAAGCGTTGAGACGGGCTCTCTGACCCGCAGAGAACGCTCGATATCCGCTCTTACCGCTGTTACGCTTCACTTCTCTGGATACCGTGCTTGACGCTCGACCTAAACCCCGCGCTATTGCCGAGATTGAACGACCCCGCGCGAGATTTCGGCTCACCTCCTCGCGCTCGACGGACGAAAGCCGCCGGTATTGTGTTATTGTTCGCATACGGATATATTACTCATATCCGTTGCGTTAAATTGTTGACTCCAAGTCCGAAATTTGGAGCGAGAAACTTTCCTGCCTAGATCATATTCAAAAACCCTGTATTGTCATCCCCGACTTGATCGGGGATCCAGAAATATGGGATATGGCATACATACTGGATTCCCATTTTCATGGGAATGACAAATTCGTGTCAAACCAAAATAGAAATGACAGGAATGACAAATTCGTTGTTTTCGAACAGACTCATATGATACAGCGAAACCGACCTGTGCTCTGGGCAGGCAGCAATAATTTAAAAATCAAAATCATGCGAACCACAACCCGAAAAACTTACGCGATTTTTTGGCGCCACGCGCGGAAGTATCCCTGGCATCTCACGGTGATTATCGCCTGCCTCACTGCCGCGATCAGCGTTGAATCCATTATTCCGTTCTTCTATAAGCGGTTTTTTGACTTGCTTGCCGCATCGCGCACCCCGCGCCCCGAAATCGCCAGCGGGCTTACTACGATTATCTTTCATGTATTTCTGCTCTGGGGCATAGTCTGGCTTTTTTATCGCATTGAGATGTTCTTCAACGCCTACTTTGAGCCGCGGGTCCATGCGGATATTGCCAATACTTGTTTTGATTATCTGCATCATCATTCCCATGGATTTTTCCTGAATCGCTTTGTGGGATCGCTGGTGCGCAGAGTGAATCGTTTTGCCGATGCATTTGAGGCGATTTCCGATCGGGCACTGCTGGATCTTTTTCCGATGATTCTGCGGGCGCTGATCACGATGGCCGTCTTGTGGTATTGGCACCGATTTTTGGGACTCCTGATATTGGTCTGGCTCGTGATATTTTTTGCGGCCAATTATCTATTCGCCCGCTACAAACTCAAATACGATATCATCGACGCGGCCGCCGATACCGAAGTATCGGGGCGGCTTGCGGATACGATCACGAATAATGTAAACATCAAAGTCTTTACCGCATTCAAAGACGAAATGCGGGGCTTTGAAGATCTTACCGAAAAGAAACGCCGCGCCTGGATGTTTACTTGGCGCTTGAGCGCTGGAATCGAGGGCGTGCAAGCAGCGTTTATGATCACGCTGGAATTTCTGATTATGTATTTTGCGATTCAATTGTGGAGCCAGGGACTTCTGACCATCGGAGATTTCGCGTTGATTCAAAGTTATCTGATTGCCATGTTCCGTCGGCTGTGGGATTTCTGGCGCATGATCCGTGATATTTATCGCCGACTGGCAGACGCCGAGGAAATGACCGAGATTTTGGAAACGCCGCATGGAGTGCGGGATATATCCGCAGCCCACGCCCTTGCGGTCGGCAAAGGCGAAGTTGAATTTCGCGGGGTGAGTTTTACTTATACCAAGACGCGCGATGTGATTAACAATTTCAATCTGAAAATCAATCCCGGAGAAAAAGTCGGGCTGGTCGGCCCTTCGGGAGCAGGCAAATCAACCCTGGTCTCGCTCATCTTCCGCTTTTTTGATGTGCAAGCAGGAGGAATTTATATTGACGGCCAAAATATCGCCGAGGTAACCCAGGAATCGCTCCGTCAGAATGTGGCGCTCGTGCCGCAGGATCCACTGCTGTTTCACCGTACGCTTCGTGAAAATATTCACTACGGCAAGCGCGACGCGACTGATAAAGAAGTGATGACTGCGGCTCGCCAGGCGCATTGCGATGAATTTATCGGCCGGCTCTCGCACGGCTACGATACGCTTGTCGGCGAGCGCGGTATCAAGCTTTCGGGCGGCGAACGGCAGCGAGTCGCAATCGCCCGCGCGATTCTGAAAAACGCCCCGATCCTGGTTCTGGATGAAGCGACCAGCAGTCTGGATTCGCATTCCGAAGGCCTGATTCAGGACGCGCTGTCGGGCCTGATGCGGGGCAAAACGACGATCGTGATCGCGCATCGCCTTTCGACCATCATGAAAATGGATCGGATTGTGGTGATACGGAGCGGCGAGATCTATGAAGCGGGCACGCACGACGAGTTGGTGCAAAAGCCGGGCGGGCTGTATAGAAAGCTGTGGGAATTGCAGGCCGGCGGATTTCTTACGGCGTAACACGATTTCAATCTATCCCGATTGTATCGAAGACTCTTAAAAAATTCAGGAGGCTTTCGACAAAGATTGTTTTGCTATCCTTAGTAACGATCGTACATAAGGATAGCAAGACAGGAATAGTTTTCTGCACAGCGAATGGAAAATGTATCAGCAAACTGATACACTGAACTCAATAGTATGGAATCTCCCCGTGATATTTTTGAACCAGATAAATTCCGTTTTGTAGGCCCCGCTAGAGAAAAACCACGCATTGTTGAGGAAGCACAACAGGATATCGAGTATGGAACCATCCAGATGCCGCCCGAACGAGAAAAAAGTCCGGAGAGAATCCAGCAACTCTATGGCATAGTCCACGCACTCAACGAATTCGCCAAAAATGAGTTACGGATTGATTTGATCAAAAGATTGCCCGGAACTGGACAGTTTCATTTTTTCGATGAAAACGGTTATCAAGAATTGAATAGGACCAACAACAGACCCAAAGGAAGCGTAGCGTTTTGTTTTTTAGGAGGCGATATTTCCGTTCAGGAACAAAGTTCGATTGAAGAAACATTAGCAAACGCCAATCATGAATTGATTCATGTGACTTCTTATCAATCTATCAGCCTATGTCAAGAAAGAGGCGGATACTCTATAGACATAGAACAGGGCCACTCGGGTTACGCCAATGAAAGAAACCAGGCCCTGGCCATGATAGAAGAAGGATTGACCGAACTTACCAATATACAGGTTATGATGCTATATTGGAAACATGAGCAAGCGTTGACACAGATGGACATGGAAAATTACAGAGATATCGGTTATCCGGAACAGGTAATTATTATCGATGAACTTATTAAACGGATAGCTCACAAGCAGGGACAACCGTATCAAGATATACTGCGAGGAATTCAACGGGGAAAGTTTTTGGGTCAGATGCAAAGCTTGAGAATATTTACGGAAGAAATTGGAAAAGATGGAATGAAAATTCTTGCCAAGTGGACTTTTGGTCACGACCAATCCGTGGCAGTCGCCAAAGCACTAGGGTTAACCGAAGCCCAGAAAAAGCTGCATGCATTGCAAGCCGGCGAGAAAGTCTCTTTTGATTTTCCTTTTTCGAGGCGGGATCAGAGCTAAATCGGCGCGACATCTTAAAAAATATTCCGTTGCCTTGCCGTGTTGATCAATTCCTTTTTGGATTCTTTTTTATCCTCTTTCTGTCATTCCCGTGGCAACGGGAATCCAGCATGCTGATTATGAGGAATTATTATGTATACATCTTGGCGAACAAGCGAAACGGAACTTTGTATATCGGTGTAACGAATAATCTTGAGCGGCGCGTGTATCAACATAAACAGAATCTTATTCAAGGATTCACGAAGAAATACAATGTTCACCACCTTGTATATTACGAAGCAACTAGCGATATCAATGCGGCATTGCAAAGAGAGAAACAATTGAAAAAATGGGATAGAAAATGGAAGCTGGAACTTATCGAGAAAAATAATCCTGATTGGAAAGATTTAATGACTGGATTCCCGCTTGCGCGGGAATGACACGGTGAAATACGCTGACATGATTTATTATTTTTAATCTCCTTTTTTGCCTCCGAGCTTCTGCATAAGATCTTTTTCTTTTTCGGCTATCTTTTCCTCGGTGCCGCGGCGCGGAATCGCATAATCGTTCAAATCCACTTTCACGAAGCTCGCGAGCAGCGGCAGTTTTTCCGACACCCGGCGCCATTTTTCCTGTTCGATGAAGCGGTAGTCGGGATGGCCTTGCGAACCGGTTCTTAATTCCACTTCCCAGAAAAACTCGCGGAAGTTCTGCCATTGGTAAAATCTGGTGCGATACGCGTGGGCTACCGCATATTGGGCGAGCTCGGGCTCAACTGCTTCAAGCTTTTGAAAGAGTGAAGCGGCTTTGACGAGCGCTCCGGAAAAATCTTCTTCGAGGCCGGCCTCACGTATGTCCTTTGACACATCGAATCCGTGGTGAGTCGAAAAAAGCTGCCTTTCCTGGGTGTGCGGCCGGTGGCGATGGATATCTCTATATGCGCCGACGTTCAATGTGATCTCAAAGCGAAGATAGGAATTTTCAAACGCTCTCCCAACCTTGTGCCAGCGTTCGGTCCGGTTTTTTAGATACGCTTCAATGATTTCTTCCTTTTTATCCGGAGACATTCGGCGGGCTTTTTCAAGCGCCTGATTCCAGTCCAAATGGCTGGCCGCGAAAACGATGCCGGCAATAATCTTTGTTTCGGCGTCCGGATCCCATTCAACGAGAGAAACGGTCGGCTGGTCGTGCCGGACAAATAGTTCGTTACCGGTGCCTTCATCTGCGAGGAATTTCCTGACATTTTGTTTGCGCTCGGCAAGATAGTTTTGATAGTTCTTTGTCCGCTCATCGTTCACGCGCAGAAGCAGCGAAGGAATTTCATTGTCCAGTTCGGTTTTGACGGCTTGAGCGATCCACCGTAATTCGCCGAGTTGGTGACGAGCTGTCCGATTGATGAGATACTCGAATGCCTGGGCATTGCCCCGAAATGCCACCTGGCCGAGGGTGGCCATCGGAAGAAGCCCGCGCAGGGCGTCGAATGCTTTTTTCTCCAAAATCGATTCTTTCTCGTCGTAATTTTTCTTGAGCCATGCCAGCAGTTTGGGCAGCAGCGACGCATAATTGTCAAAAAGATAATCCAGCGCGCTCCGATATTCATCCAACAATCCGATCCGTTCCAAATCCGGCTTCGGAGTGTAATACAGATAGTTGCCGCCGATTTTATTCCCGAAATTCACATAGCGGGTTGATTTTTCAATCGGTTCGAGGCCGAGGCGCTGGTCTTCGATGAATTTGATCGCCACCTGCGAGATGCCCCAAAACACGAGATGGCTGCCGGTCATCTGGGCGATCGAATCATCGCCGTATTGCGAGAGCCATTTGGCGTAGAACTGTTGGGCGCGCTGGTTATTCAAGATATTCCTAAACCCGCGTTCTTTCAAAAATTTGACCGTGTCTTCGAGTTCCGCCGCGAGCGATTTGTCCTCGCCGTCCAGAATAGGATAAATGTATTCCTTGAGCAGCACGCGCAGGAGCGAATCCGAAGCGCGGCTGGCGCGCGAGCACAGCGCGCCGGTGATTTCGGGCGGCAGATTCCGCAACACATGAACGAAGCCATCCAGACCCGTCGCAAACGGCTCCAAAAAATAGCGGTCGCGGTCAGACCAGGACTCGCCGGGAAAATCGGGCGTGTACGCTAAAAGGTTTTCATCCATCATATTTTTCATGCCCGGTAGTAGAAATGCGACTATTTTTCAACTGATCATTCGTATGTACATATATTTTCCCACATTTTTCTTACTTTGGAATACACAATCTTGACAAGAACAAACTCCAGCACTCGCATTTTCACTACCGGGCATGATTATTTTCTCCGAAGATGATCGTGCCGGTATGAAAATTCTCCATTAACAGGCGTTCCATTTCAAATTCCCCTCCGGCATATTCCGAAAAAAGTCTGGTCCACAGGGCCTCGCGCTGATGATAATTGAAATATTGCTGCTTGCCTTCGGCGGCCGAAACTTCGGTCATGGCATTGTCTTCAAGATCAAAACTGATGAGGTCTTTTCCGTCAAATAGATCCAGACCAGCCCAGTCCGAATCATGCCACAAGGCGAGTTTCATATCTTGTTCGGCTAAGCCCAATTCCATAATGTCTCGCTCGCCCCGGAACCAGTGCATCGACTCCGGATTCACGCGGGGCAGAAACAGACGCGGGTCTTTAGCATCAGCCTTCCAAAGATAACGTTGCACAATGAGCCATTCACCTTCCCGCAAAGCCCGCATTTCGGGCACATCGCCGCGGAGAAGCGATTTCAGTTTTTCCGGGAAATCAGGTCCGGCCGCATAACGACGGAACAGCTTGGAATAAAATTCGATTTCGTGAAAATAGTGAAGCAGCAGCGCAAAGTCGCGGAGGAATTTTCCCGGAACGTCTTCGGTAATGGGATTAAGAAAAATCACGCCGAATTCTTTTAAGTGGCTGACGTTATGATGTTTCTTGGCGACGAATTGCAAGGCCATTTCCCGCCATTCGGGTCCGAGAACCTTAACATCTATCTCGCGCTCTTCAAAATCCGCCGGCGTAAAATGGCTGTATGCCGCCTCAAAGGTCTGATGCATCCATTCATCCGACTCGATAAACCGGAGAGCGCTGAAAATTTCTTCGACATCGTGACGCGCCAGAAGTTCCTCGACATCAGTATGGCCCAAGAATTGTAAAAGGTTGTGAGGCGGGCACTTCCGCAAAATATCGGCGCCGTATTCCCGTTTCAAAAAAAATCCCTTGCCCGCGCGCGCAATCTTTCGGGCAAGCGCCGCGGCTTTTTCAAATTCATTTATTCCCGCCTGCGCTCCGACATAAGTCAGAAGCTGCCGTTCATTGTCTATAATCGCGTCCCGTAATGCGGTTCTGATTTCCCCCGGATCAGTATGGTTTTTGACGCCCAGAGTCTTGAGCGTCCGCCGTACAATCAGATCGTTTTCGCTCGCGATTTTTTCAAGAACCCCTGTCCGGCCCACGCGTTCTACCATCGCACGGCCGAGCTGGATTAAAAGGTCGGCAGGAACTTCCAACATAACTGCCAAACGTTCGGAGCCGCTCCCGGTCATATTTTTTTCGCTGCGATTTTGAAATGCGACCAGCGCCGGTCGGCAAATCTTTTTCTCGTCAAAACGCCTTCGGTGGCTCCGATTGTTTCTACAACCGAAGTGGCATTGGCGGTTGCCAAACGAATGGCATAACAAATATCTTCCGATTCAACCGAAGAAATCCTCTTACTGTCTATGCCGCGGCGCAACAACCCCGCTACAAATCCAGAACCGAAAGCATCGCCGGCACCCGTCCGGTCGACCAATTTTCGTTCCGGGAAAACCCCGGCTTTGTAGATATGATGGCCGTCAGAGACTGTTGCGCCTTTCCGTCCGTCGGTAACGGCCAATATTCCCCTGCGGGATGAAATCCGTCCCCGGCGGCCGGGCATCAACGCATCAAGTTCTCTGAAAACCCGTTGTTCGTTCCTGAAAGAAATACCGATCAAACGAGAAGCTTCTTCCGTATTCAAAACCAAAAATGATACATTGCCCAATGCAGAAAGAATCTCCCGCCGTCTGTGCTTGATGTGATGGCCGCTCGGATTAAACGCAACAACAATATGGTTTGCGGCGGCGAATTTCAACAACCGGGGCAGCATGGCGTGAGATTCGCCGGCTAAGGAAACATACCACCACCTGGCCGGAATCTGTTTCAGATTCACATCCCTGATTGAAAACGAGTCGGCGACGCCCCGGTAATTCAAAATTGTCCGCTCGCCTGTCGTGAGCGAAGTCGAACGACCTGTTCCGAGCGACCTGTTCCGAGTTTTATCGAGGAAAGTCGAAGGGCCTTTTTCGAGCAAGAGCACGGAATACGAAGTCGGCAATTCTTTGCCCGCAAGCAAAAACTTCGTTTCAGCCCCTTCGCTTTTCAATCGCCTCCTGATTTCTTCACCCGAAACATCCGTTCCGGTTTTGGCGACACAGGCGGTCTTACATCCTTGCCGCGCGAAGGTTACGGAGGCATTAACGGCATTGCCACCAATCGTGAAAAAAACTTTCTTCACATCGAGTTTTTCGCCGAACGGCAGGACATACGCTTTGCCGGATTCCGCTTTGGGCCAGGAGATCAAAGGAAAATCGCTTTCAAAAAAAGCATCGCGCGTCGCCGAACCGATTGTTACTACGTCAAACATTGATTTCATTATAATCGGCGGCGAGGAAGAAGCATCGGTGCGGAGCTTACTCCCTTAAAACCTATCAATTTTTCTTCGAATAACTTTCTTAACCGCTTCTTTAATATCTTTCACGCCCAGCCCGTATTTCTCCAAAAGCTGCGCGGGCGAACCGGATTCGCCGAACACATTGTGAAGCCCCACAAATTCGATCGGGGTCGGATATTGCCTTGCCAGCGCTTCGGCAACCGCGCCGCCAAGTCCGCCGCTAATTTGATGTTCTTCAACCGTCACCACGGCGCCGATTTTTTTGGCCAGCTCAACGATTTTTTCTTCATCGAGAGGTTTGACTGTATGACTATTGAGAACCACGATGCCGATTTTTTCTTTCTCGAGATCGCGAGCAGCGAGCAGTGCAGTATAAAGTATCGGCCCGCACCCGATAATGAGAACCTGCGGTTTTTTTGCTTGCTCTGATCTGGGTCGAAGGAAGCCTGCCTGCCCTGAGTTTCTCGAATGGGTCGAACCGGACTGCCAAAGAATTTCTGCTCTGCCCGGCGTAAAGGGCGTTTCCTCCGTTGTAAACACTGCTGATTTTTCCCTTTGGAATCTCAAATACACCGGCCCCCACAGTTTTGCAGCCGCGAGCGTGGCTTTTCTGGCTTCAATCGCGTCGCACGGAACCATAACTCGCATATTCGGCATCGCGCGCATAATGGCGATGTCTTCGGTTGCCTGATGCGTGGCGCCGTCGGGTCCGGTGGATATGCCGGCATGATGGCCCGCGATTTTGACATTCGAATCGTTGTAGGCGATGGTGGTCCGGATCTGCTCATAGTTGCGGCCCGGGGAGAAAGTGGCATACGAAGAAATGAAAGGGATTTTGCCGGAAACGCCCAAGCCGGCGGCAATAGTCGCCATATTCTGTTCCGCCACGCCGCACTCAAAAAACCGTTCCGGAAATTTCTTGGCGAACGCTTCGGAGCGGGTTGATTCGGTCAGATCCGCGCAAACCACGACCACATTTTTATTCTCTTCCCCTGCCATCACCAAACCGTCGCCGAAACCGTTCCGGTTCGGCGCCTGCGGGATGTCGCCGGAAAAAATTTTGTCGGATAGTTTCACTTCGGGATTGAGCATAGCTTATTTTTACAAATGCTTCAGCCATCTCTCCATTTCTCTCGCCGAAGAAAAGGAACGGCCCTTGCCTCGATCCAGATCATGACTGATTCGTTCCCACCGCTTAAGGACGGAAGGAACAATCTGTTGCTCTTGGATTTCTCTTCTCACAACTTTTTTCAAAATATCCAGTTCTTCTTCCACTCGTTCTTGTCGGCGTATAAGATTCCTATATTCTTTTTTCGGAATGGTGACAGTGATCATGAGTATATAGTACTGCAAATTATTAAAAGGATACAAGCCGTAGAAATCGCACGGACTATTTTATGAATCCCGTTAGAAAATTACTACGACGCAAGACTCAAAGTAGATATGGACGACACAGACAAGATTTTACGTCATCCAACGCTATCATATTTTTTCTAACGGGATGAATTTGAAGGTGGAAAGGATTATGGTTAAAATAATAGTATCAGTTGAATTTGCGCTCGTAGCGTCAAGTGCAAAAATTCTCCTTTGGTCATCTGCTACAAAGACTTCAAATAAAGGATTTGGCGGTTCTAAGCCACTATCCAGCTTATATGCCGGTCTCCCATTCAACCTTGTTGATTGAGCACTCGCCTTAGCCGTCGGTCGCCCCCCGATTACGGTAGATTCATGAAACCAATCATCGAGAGTAAGAATCTTCTCGTTTCTCGATTGCAAGATTGCAAACTCTGAACCTTGTGAGTTGTTCAATTCAATGCCGCTTGGGACAATTTTTACTTGCCAATCCCTAGGGAATCTAACTCCAAATCCATATGCTTTATCCGTATATATTTTCCAGCCGGAAGTATCAGCCGAGAGCTGTGTCGAGGATGAAGCGCCGGAGAATATGCCCGTTGGCCTGGTCTCAAATGATTTGTTTTCCAGCAGAACCGAATCGGCGAGTTTTTGATTTGCCGTTTTAAACGCAGCGATCAATGACAAATCAACTACATTTATGATCGTTAGAATAAGAATGACTGCTGCGACAAAAATGCTTTCCACCCTGGACGCCGTAGACATCTTATTATTTGTTTTCAGAAATAATTTTCCGATGCTGATAGCGGGTTAATAACATCATGCTCCCGCCGATGGCCACGATCGCCACCACCAAGCCGACGAAAAATTTCAATCGGTCGTCAACGCTTCCCCAGCCGCGAATATAGCCGTAGATGATCCCGTATAAGCCGGCGAGCATAATCCCGATCGGAATGCTTTGACTGGCGATGGCGGCCTGAAACAACAATAAAAATCCTCCGATAAATACCAACATCCCTACGATATTCGCGACCACGAAGACATCGCGATTGTATATTTTGAGTTTGCCGTCGTAGTCTTTTTGCTGTTTCTGAAATTCTTCTTGCTGTTTCTGCTGCTGGTCGTACGATGCTTTCTGCTGCGCTAAACAGCCGGTGTCGCCTTTCTCGCAGGTTATGGGCGGGGCATAAGGAATCGGTTTTATGTACGCATTGTAGTCCGGTGCCATCGGCTCCGGATGAAACGCCTTTATTCCGAGCAGTAGTAAGGCGCTGATAATGATCGCAGTACCCACGCCCAAGATTATATTTATGGTCTTCATGGCGTTGCGTTACTGAAAAATCCGGGTTTGCACGGTTCGCAATTCTTTCAAAGCGGCTTCGGCCTCCCCTGGCTTGAACGCTTTGGAATGCCAGAGATAATCCCGCTCCATAAAACTCACGCCTTTGCCGGGAATGGTGTGCGCGATGATGACGGTCGGTTTTTCGTAGATGGCCCGCGCTTCGGCCACGGCGTCCGCGAATTCCTGGATGTTATGCCCATCAATTTCAAGCACATGCCAGTTGAACGACTCGTACTTTTGGCGGAACGGCTCCAGCGGCATGATTTCTTCGGTAACGCCGTCAATCTGGATATTATTCCGATCGACAATGACCGTGAGATTGTTCAGTTTGTATTTCGCGGCCGACATCACCGCTTCCCAGGTATTGCCCTCCTCATGCTCGCCGTCGGAGGTAATGCAGTACACCCGATACTTGGGCCGCAGTGGAATGATTGAACCGCCTGTGGTGAGCTGCGTCGAACCATCGAGCTTGCCGGCGAGCGCCATGCCGATCGCCTGCGAAATGCCGGAGCCGAGCGGGCCGGAAGTCGTCTCGAGTCCCGGCAGCGCGGTCCGATGCGGGTGGCCCTGCAAACGAGAATTGAGCTGACGAAGCGTTTTCAGTTCTTCAATCGGAAAATAGCCGGCGCGGGCGAGCACCGCGTAGAGCACCGGACAAATATGACCGTTTGAAAGCACCAGCCGGTCGCGATCGGGCCAGTCAGGATGCTTGGGATTATGATTCAAAATGTGGAAATAGAGCGCTGCAAAAATATCCGCCATGCCCAGCGGCCCGCCGATATGGCCGGAGCCGGCGCGGGCAACCATTTCGATCACATCCTGGCGCAACCGATTGGCCATCTCCTCCAAAAATTTCAATTTTTTCTCGGTGAGCGATTCCATTCTAAAGAATCAAAACTTCAAATTCCCTTCAATTTTTCATACGTCGCTTTCGGATCCGCACTATTGAAAATATAGGAGCCGGACACCACGATATCCGCTCCGGCGTCTTTTACCAGTTTCGCGGTTTCGAGATTGATGCCGCCGTCCACTTCAATGGTAGCATCCGGCGCCTGCTGCCGCAAAAATTTTATTTTTTCGAGAACGAGCGGCAAAAAATTCTGGCCGGAGGGCCCGGGATACACCCCCAAAATCTGGAATCTTGAAACTTCTTTGAAGTACGGCGCGAGATTTTCAACCGGCGTTTCCGGATTGACGGCGATCATCAGTTCGGCCCCCCGCTCTTCAACGCTTTTTTTGATTTCTTGCAATGATTGCTCGTTGATTGTTTCCAAATGAACGATCAAGCGCTTGGCCCCGGCGTCCAGCCACGCCCCCGCGGCTTTCTCCGGCTCTTCAACCATCAAATGAACTTCAGTATTCACCCCTTTGCCAATTTCACTCCACGCCACAGGATCGCCCCAGCTTTTGTTGAAGGTGAAGCGGGCATCGGCAACATCAAGATGAAGCCATTGCGAAAACTCTTTGGCCGCCTTCACCCGTTCCGAGACGCATTGTACATCATCGCAATTGATGACAGTAATAACTTCCATTTTTTAAGTATACCAACAACGCCGCAAAAGAGAAATCTACCGTCAACTGACCAGAACGCTGACCACACACGCAGAAATAATTTCCGCGCATGTCCGCGTTCAGTCTGCGACTGTCCGCATTCTTTACCGAAGAGAATTAGCTTTCTCCCGCAAAAGAAGCAATACCGAGCGCATTGCATCAAGCACCGAGGCAAAGTTTCCGTTTGATGAAGTTACCGGAGCTGAAAATGCAGTAGAACCGCGAACGGCAATGTCCTGGCCCGGAGCAGCCCCAGAGAAAGATGCGGTATTCCCGGATATACCAGTAATACTAATCGGCGCAGTATATGTGCCGGAAACCGCCGAGCCAACATCGGCGAATGCTTCTATACCTAAATCCACGTTGGCGGGAACAGAGAAAGGATCAAGAGACAAAGAATCATTAAATGTATAGGTAGTGCCGGGAGCAACCTCAGACTGCATCCGCCCAAAATAGTTAGCACCAGTAGTCTTCTTGTTGAGGACATAAACTCTTAAGTTGGCAAGAGGCAAACGGCCGGAAATTATATCGTTGCTTGTTTTTACTGTAATGCCCGTAATATTCGCTCCGGCCGCTGCTGGAACAGTTACGTTAAAATTGCTCACCAGTATTGCCGGAGTATTAGGAGCAAGCGATATTTGACTCGGGGCGGCACGAACAGGAGAAAGAACGGAGTCGCCTCCCCCGCCACCTCCGGTTCCGGCGGCAAACGAAACTGAAGCTATGTTGATAGGAACCGCGCTTGCGGGAAGGTTTAAGCCCGATACTGCGGCGGTGTCCAAGCCGTCAGTCCAGACAACATCTCCGGCTGAAGCAATCGAAGCCGCCAGAGTTGGCGACACGTGCAAAGGCGCAAACGAAACTGCGATTATCGAATTGACACGGAGAGCAAAACTCTTCGTGGTGCCCGGACCAAGGGTATATCCACCATTAAGACTGAATGTCACAGTTCCGGCGGTCGGCGAACTGGCTGTTGGAAAATAAGAAATTCCATTATTCGGGTCATACAGTTGGACATTGGCTGACGAGATGTTATAGAAGTTTCCGCCTTGGGCGCTGCCGCGAAAGGTAATAGTTACGGCATTGATCGTTAAGGAACCCGCGCTGTCGGCAGTGAAGTTGATAGTTGCAACATCATCATTTGGCAGCGACACTCGGCTCGTCAGCGCGCCGAGCGGCGTTGCGCTCACGGTCAATTTGGTGCGCAAGACCGTCTGCGGAGTGCCAACCGCAGTAGAAGTGGTGACGGTCGCCAAAGCGTTGGATGACAACCCCAAAGCCCTTACGAAGTTACCGGCTTTGTTAGCCGGATCAGCCGAAGCCTCAATCTTGAAAATGTGCGCGGTGTTATCCGTAGATCCGGAAGAGGCGTAAGATGAAACATCGCCTTTCAAAACCAGAGAAATCGTGCTGGCTTGCGGGACCGTCACCGGATTTGAGAAGTGGAATGAATAGAAATAACCGGCAGTGGGACCCTGTGATATCTGGGCCGTGCCTGCTGCCCCAAGATCAGTGGAACCCTGAAACAGATGCAGGTTGGTGAAAGCCGCCTTTACGGCTGAAGCGCCTGATGCAGCGGCAACCTGATCAAAAACATTCAAGTCCGTGATCTTCATCGCTTCAACATTCGAAGTTTCCGTGAAAAGGAATGTCGCCAAAGAATTTCCGACCGAGCCCATCACTACTTGGCCGGCCGGCGCCGTGCCAGAATCAAGAGCGACCCTAAGCGCGCCAACCGAACTTGTGGAACCGCTCACAATGCTGAACGGCGCGGCGCTTTGAGCGCAATTTTGCGTTCCGCGCTGGCACGCTCTGATATAATAGGAACCGGCGCTTGCCTTACTGCCGTTTGCGAGGTTTCCCACAATCCAGGCATTTGGAATTTCTCCGGCAGTAACGGCGGTGGTGTAGTATATCGGAAACGTGTTGAGCGTTCTGGCATCCACAAGAGAAAAATCAGCGTCCAGATTTGCCATAGATGAATTCCATCTTATCGTGTAGGTAGAACCCATGGTGAGTCGTTCTCCCCCGTTCGGCGAGAGAACAGTGATCGAGGGTTGCGTCGAAACCACGGGCGCAATACTGAACGAAGGACCAGTAAATGGACCGTTCTGCGCCCAATTGTTGCCGATACTTTCCGCATAGCTAAACCCGGCCAGTTGAATGGCGTGACGATTGCCGGCTGCCGTTAAAGAAACATCTGCTTTGACTATGAGAACTTTCGACGATCCAGCCGGAACGATGAATCGCAGATTGTAAAAATTCATACTCCCGGGAGTAGTCCCGGACGGCGGGGTTATCGTCAGCGGAACCGTTTGTCCAATCTGGGTAGTGCCATCCCAAAGGGAAAAATTCTTGAGATCAGCGGAAACTGCTGGATTAGCATTCACATAATCAACAAGCGCGAAACTCATAAAAGTAATCTGACTTTGGGTGGGCGCTGAAAATTTGAAAGCGCCGATGGTTTGCTGTGTTGAACCGGCCGGAAGATTTGTCGCTATCGGCTTGCTTGAATCCAGGGAAACGATTAACTTGCTTTGATCCGAAAAAGTCGAGGAGACAATACTAAACGGCGCGTCGCTGAAATCGCACACCGGAGCCCTGCTGGGGTACGCAGAATTATTCGTGCCTTCGGGATATTCGCAAACTTTGAATTTATACTGCCCTCCTGATACGAAACCCGGGATTGATACGCTTGGATAATTTAACAATGCGTCAAAACTGCCAACTTGCTTATCAGTGTTGGAACGATAAGAAATGTTTGAAGAACTGAACGTTCCATAGATAGTCTGTCCGGACGCAACGCTGTAAAGATAAATTATCGGTTGCAACGGAGCGCTGCTGCCGGACCACTGCCAAGAAAAAGGCATTGCTTGACCCGTGTAAAAAGTCTCTCCCCCGTTCGGCGAAAGGACGGTGATGGAAGGTTGAGTTGATGTTGACGGAGAAGAAGAATCAGAAACAATAGAGAAGATACCACTTCTTCCTGCACCGCTACCGGGCGTACCTTCTTTTACCTGTGATGATACCGATACCATGTACTTACCGCTTGGTATTGTTGAATCATACAGCCAACGATAACTGCCTGTGTTCTGAAGACCTGTCGCGATGGTTTTCACAATTGAGCCGGAAGTGTTCAGCAAATCAATTTCAATAGGGAAACTGCCTACATTAGACGAGGTCCAAGTAATAGTAGCGATGGGGTTTGTCGCTGGCGCTCCATCTCCTTTTCCAAGACCGTTATACAAAGAATAACCGGCCTGCGGATATATAATGGTGATGGAGGGCTGAGCGTTTACATTGCTCAGAATTTTCACCCTCACCACGTTACTCGTGCCTTTTTCATTTGAGACATACAAGTCGTAGCTTTGTCCGGCCGTTAAGGAAGACGGCACGGTGATGTTCAGAAGATTGTCGCTGGCATACGTTACCGTCGCCTGAATACCCCCGATAAATACTTTCGTGGTGCTCAAGTAATTTCCCGCAAGATAATTTCCTGAAATCGAAGCCGATCCGCCGGCATCCATCTCGAAATTTCCGGCAGCCTTGGCCGACGTGGAAGTGATGGTCGGCGTCGGAGAAGTTGATGAACCAATAGCGAAGTAATCGTTACTAAAATCATTCACTGAACCCCATCCAATTACAACTTTATAGTAATTCCCGGCAGGAATGGATGATGGAATCACCCAAGAAAAACTCGTTTGTCCTGGTACCGTACGGATACTAATTCCATTCGTGATACCATACTGCATTCCGTAGCGAGTGCCCGGAGTATAGTCAATTAAATTTATTGCAACTTCGCTGTTAAAATTTACCAGATTCCAATTAACTTGATATGTTTGCCCTTGTTGCAACACTTCTCCCCCGTTCGGGGAAACTACGGTGATCGAGGGATTCGTTGAGGTTGAAGAAATCGGTTTCAGTTGAACCTGATCATAACCGTAGCCTTCGATTCTTGATGATTTGCACTGGAGCGAAAAATAGTCGGTGCTATTGTTTGGCGCAGTAAGTGTTTGAGTCCCCGATGAAGGAAGATTGGTTAATCCTTGCTGCACGCCGTCTGATGCGCTCGGATAGTATAACTGACAAGTATCGGCGTTGGTTGATGTCCAAGATACCGTATACTGGGTGCCCGGCGACAAGCCGCTTATCGGGCCATCAGATCCATTCACTTTGAGGTCTGCTTTCACCGTATCTGCGGCAACGATCGTGAAAGCTGCATTGCTCCTATCCTCTGCGCCGGTTTGATTGTCAACGAGATGAACATAATAACTGCCGGGCTGCGGATAAGAACCGTAGCTATTAATATCTCCGTCCCAGTAAATAGACCCTTTTGCCGTAGGAATGATTTTGCCGACACTGACAAACTGACCGTTCACCAATTGTTCAAGCGTGGCAGTAAGCCGGGATTGATCGAGGTCCGGCGAGTAGGTTATCCGGTGAGTATTCTTCAATTGCCAGATTTCTCCGCCGTTCGGCGAGAGAAGGGTGAGAGAGAGGCCACATGCCGCTTTCGCCTCAGCGACATTAACACAAGTTCCTCCGCTTATCATCAAACACTGATCCTTGCTGTAGCAAGATGGACTAACTGCATTATTCACCACGTGTCGGTATCCATCACAAGAGTCGGTTTGGTAAGAATAAGGATCTCTCCTGCCTATTGTGCCTATCGTATCCCATACCATTTCTAACCCTGTGCAAGATATGGATGATATCGAGGTTACCATCACTCCCATCTTCGCGGTGAATGTACTCCGATCGTTGGTATTGGTATAGGTTGCGGTGATAATGGCACTACCAGTGGAAATACCGCGAAGCTGGTATTGATATCCTGACTGCGGCAAGGGAACCATTGGTACTGCCGCAATTTGCGGATTATCAGAAACAAATGATGCATTCACTTCATACGGCGCACGGGTTGGGGGCAAACATCGTACCGGTCCCGAATATGCACAGGAAGGCACCGGATCAGTAAACATCGCCCTCACTCGTATGCTGTCCCCGACTTTGATCGTCGCTGAACTCGGGTCAATTTGGAGAGATCCCATCGAAGGATTCGTGGCATCGCCTACCGTGAAATAAACATTGTTGGTACGCACGCCCCCAACCGTCATCCACACAGTCCATGCGCCATTTTGGCCCTGCGCATCAATCATTTGATCTGCCTCCATATTCCATTGTCCGTTTGAATCCGTGTACGGGTTTTTGGCCAGAATGTCATTCGCATTATCAAACTTCAGCGATCCATCTGGACGCTGGAGATACAGATACACCCGGGCATTCGGTGCGCCGTTTGAAACTTGACCTGCAAAATGATACATCTTCCCGCGCACGAGAGTTGTCTGTTTGTAAGGACGGGCTGGGCTTGGGATTGAGTTTGAATTTAGATAATAAAGAGGCGTTTCTGAAACCGAAACACTGAACATCGGCGCGGAGTTTGTGCTTCCGCCCACGGCTACGCTAATGCTTGTTTTCGCTTCCTGGCCGCTGCTGTTTACAACCCTAAATACGGGTGTATAGGTGCCGGGATTTCTGTAGGTATGGCTGAAGGTTGCGGCCTGGACAAAAGGCGCCATCTGCGGCGCTGCGGTTTTTTCTTGCGCTCTGGTGGCGTAGGCAACTTCGTCTCCCCAAACAACCGCATAGCTTAATGAACCATTGCCGGGATCGTAGGCGTTCACTGTCCACAGGCCTTCCTCGCCCGCCTTGAGCGCTGTTGGTCCTTTTATGCCCTGGATAACCGGCGGCTGCAAAGACGATTCTTCGCCCTTGATAATGAGAGTAAACCGTTCCTTGCCATAGCCATAACCCCCATTTGTATCTTTTGCAAGAATTCCAAAATCATACACACCGCCTGCCCGGGGCGTCCCGTACAAAGTTATCGTATCCGGGCTTATAACCTGCGCGCACGCAACTTCCGTAGGATACGAAGGACAATATGTCCTGGTGAATGAAAGTTCCGAAGGAAATGTACGTGAACCTGAATTGTCGATCGCGTAATTGCCCGAGCCGCCGGACACGCGAAAGGTGGCCGCAAAATATTGTCCAACAGTTGCGTGGAGATCCGATTGCGTGCTAATTTGGAGCGCTTTTGAAGGCAAAACATCATTCGGACAACCCTCTTCGGAACAGACCGAGCTTACCAATTTTTGTACGATCTGATTCGCGAGCGCCCGCGTTTTGGAGCCAAAGTAGCCGCTCGGCCGTATGCCATTTGAGGACTGAAACTTCTTAACCGCCTGGAATGTCAAGAGAAAATAATTCCCCGAAATCGGGCCCGCATAATATCCCTGATCAGTCAACAATTCCTGAAGAGAGGAAATATCCGGATCGTTTTTTAGGCCGAAATAGAGATCATGATCAAAATTCGCGACGGATTGACCGCCCCCGCCGGCACTGCCGCCTCCTCCGCCCACCTGAATGCCTCCCCCTCCTGATCCGCTTCCGCCACCCCCTCCGGGTACAACCTGGGGCGGAACAGAAACCGTCTGAGATGGATTATGTTGTGCGTTAACTTGCGCCTGGAGCGAATGGATCTGCTGAAGAAGAGCTTGTATCTGGGCCCGTATTTCATCCTGTGTCGCCGCTTTCCCGAAAGAAGGCACAACAAAAAACATAATCAGGGCAATGATGAGTATGTTCTTTTTTAAATTTGACTTGCGCGTCCGTAGTGTTTTTTTATGCATATTTTATAAAACTCTGAATTAACTATTTGGTTTATTAGTTTTTTGTTGCCTTGAAAATTCCGGTTACTGATTCGCATCTGGGGCAGTCAACATGAAACTCATCGCATTACTGGAGCAACCACCTGGACAAGCATTAGTTACGACGCGGAGCTGGTAAGTACCGGCCCCAGCCGCATTAGCCGCAAAGACGCCGCTAATAGTGAATGTGCGGCTTTGCGAGGTAACCGAGGAATCATCCAAGAGCAAAGACCCGGAAAGCCGACCATCGGATAAATAAAACTCTACACTGGAAGCACCGGAAAGGTTGGTGCCGTAAATCGTGACCTTGGTGTTGGCCGTTCCTTGGCTGGGACTAATGTTTGTGATGGTTGGCGAATTCGAAGTCGGCGCGTTCAGTGTGAAGCCAACTCGGTTGCTGTTGCAACCACCGGCGCAGGCGTTCGTCACCACGCTAACTTGGTAAGTTCCTGAAGCAACATTGTAGGCAAATGCACCGCTGATCGTGAAGACAAGATTCGTGGCAGATACGAAAGATGGAACGAGCGAGCCGACAAGCTGGCCGCTTGAAGTGTAGAACTCAACACTCGACGCGCCAGAAAGATTGGTGCCGTAAATCGTAACAGTCTTGTTCAAACCACCCTGATTCGGAGTGATATTGGTGATAGTTGGAGCGTTTGCGGAAGGAGTTGTGATAGTAAACGGCCAGGCATTGCTCGATCCTGCCGGGGTAACGACCCGAACCTGCAAAGCTCCTGTGACATTCGCGGCAAATGCCCCGCTGATCACAAACTGCGCCTGCGTGCCACCAGAGGAAATAGAAATATTGTGATGTTGGATGTTGTCATAAGAATTATAGTAATCGGTCGGGATACTTGTCTGCAGCACGTTGCTGGTATTGTAAAAATCAATCTCGGTCGTACCGAGTAAATTCGTCCCGTACACCGTGACAAGAGTATTGGCAGTTCCCTGGCTCGGAGTGATAGTGGTGATGGTGGGTTGGGAATTTGTGGACATTGTAGCGATAGTGAAAGAGTTTGACTCCGCCAGCGCGCACACATTCACGCACGATGAACCTTGATTCGTGAGTTCTGTGACTCGTGCTTGATAGGTACCCGCGGGTACATTAGAAGGAATAGTGAAACTATTTTTGCTTATATCAGCGCTTTGACCGGTAACCGTACCGAGGTTATATACTATATCGGATCCCTTGGCGGGTTGGAATAAATCTATTTTATACTGATCCCCGTATTGCACACCAGTGAATGAGACAGGAATTTGCCCTCCGACTTGAAATGTCTGTCCCCCTATTGATGCCTCTCCGCCTAATGGATAAGCAATGCCTATAACCGGCGTATTGCCAACAATGGTGATCCCAAATTTTCCGCACTGCGAACCGATTGCTTGTCCGGCAGGACAGACTGCGATCGTGTAATAATCATTAGGTATGTCCTGTTTTCCGCTATTCGAATAACCGACCGTCCAAGAAAACCTTCCGTAATTCGGATACGCCGTTGCAAAAATCATCACGGTATGTTGATCAGCCATCGCGGTCTTTCCGCCGATCATAAGATAGATATCAACATTATTCACGGATGAGGAAGCTGCGGTTGACCATGTCCAGGTTAAGGAAGTATTTCTTTTTGCCGATACACCACTAACGGGAGAAGTTATAGTGATAGAAGAATTTGATGTGGCTGACGGCGGATCAACGGTGAACGGCAAACTCAAAGTATTGTTCGCAAGATTCGGGTCGTCGTTGATATTGGTGCCAAGAGTGGCAACGGCCTTGTAGTTACCCCTCGGAAGCCGCAGAGGAGGAGTGGCACCCTTGGCAGTCTGGAAATAAAGGTTAACAAGACCTTTAGAGAGAGCACTAAAGTCTATTCCCGCACCGGCACTGTCAGTCCAGACCACGTTTCCTGTTGCGTCATAAATATCCATTCGAACCGAGATATCCGGAAGCATCGAGATTATACCGCCGCCTGCATTTTCCACCTGAACTTGTACCGTAAAGTCTTTATTCTCTATCGGATCATGAAAACCTGCGGTTTCTGCCGGAATTCCATCAATAATCAAAAAAGCATTTCGTAATCCTAAGTCATAGTGGGTCCGAGAAAAAGTTGAAGATGTCGTAATCGTAAACGGCGCGCTGTAACCCTGGGCATTTAGTCCTTTATCAGATGAACCAATAACAGGTGAACTAATAAGAATTTCATAAGTACCACTTTTGAAAAAATCTGCAGGTAGGGACCAACTAGTAGAGCCATAGTTTGGAATATTGTAAGCTATGTGATAAGCAAAAGTGCCAGAGGGATAGTTCACCACATCCAGATTGACGTTCAGATTTCCTAAGCCTGAACTAGTCCACTTGATGGTTTGCGTTGAGCCAGTTTGCCATATTTCTCCCCCGTTCGGCGAGAGAACCGTGATTGAGGGCGCACCCGTGGATGAACCGACAACTTTCACACTGATGCTATTACTCTGCTGCCCTGCCGAATTTTGCACGGAGAGAGATACAGTGCCCGACGATAGATCCGAAGGAGCGGTAAAGTTTATCGAGGAATCGGATGTTCCTGAAACCGGGACGCTCCGCGAGCCGATCCATACGGTCACAGCGTCCGATAAACCACTGCCGTAGATGCCCGTATTTTCTCCGGCATGGAGAATATTCCGATCTTCGGCTTTGGCCTGAAGGTAAGAAATGGAAATAGCTCCCGATGTTGGCCTGCCGCATCCATACAACTGGTTAAGTTTCTGCCTCGTCGCTTTGCCCACATAACCCGTTCCGTATTTCAATCCGTTCGGCGTCAAAATCTCGTCGCGGTATTTTTCCTGGAAGCCAGATGCGGCGGCCGCAGTGAAGTCGCCGAAGACATTAGAGTCATTAGTCTGCCCCTCCCTCGCCTTGTCCGCATCAGCGATCGTGAATCCTTCTTTTTCTAATACTTGCTGGAGATACACTACTTCATCACCCCGATCTCCCACGCGCAGATTCCGGTTGAAAGTATGACAAGATGCCCCGCTCCCCTGCTGTTGGGCAAGCTGCTGTTGGAGCGCATGCAGTTGTTGAAGCAATGCCTTAATCTGCGCCTGGATTTCATCGCTGGTTTGGGCAGAACTCAAATTCGGCGCAATGAGAACGACTGCAAAAACAAAAGCTAAACATACTCTGAATAAAGATTTCATAATTTATTAAAAATAAGACAATGATTGCGGCTTTTATATGATTTTTACAGTAACATTTCTATAGGGGGATTGTCAATACCGACTTATGCACACTATCACTATAGGGCTATAGGGAAAATACTTCTCCGACTGGCCTCGGATTAATAAGCCACGCGCATTTCATCTTTCAGAATGAGAATGCTGATGGAGGAGTGAACTAATAAAGGTTTGATATGGCAATCCCTTTTGGGCCGCGAGGGCCTTGATCTTTTGCAAGTCGCGGTCAGAGAGACGAATGTTAATGTTGCGGGCTTTATTCAAGGTATGCCGCGCATATTGTTTATAGCGAACTCGCTCATTCCTTACGTTCTTCACGCTTCTGAATGCACCGGCCTCGAAATCCTTTACGAGCTTACGTTCATTTTTATCCAATTCGTAGTATTTCATAGTCCTTGTTTCATAATGTATTTTTTTGTTGCTGTGCGGCTGGGGATAATCGTTTTCAGAAATATTTTTTCATCATCCTCGACAAATGGAACGAGGTAGGCATAAGCGCTGATTCTGACAACGAATATCTTTTGGCCGAGATACTTCTGCCTTCGCGAATGTCCGATAATGCCAAGGATACCCCCTTCCCCGATCGCAATGAGTACTTCTTCAAAACTGATATCCCGTTCCCGCTTGAGTGTTTCATTTTTCTTTCCATCCCAGTCGAAATATTTCATGCACGTTTATTATAGACAATCAATATGTTTTGTCAATAAAAAGTAATTCGCAGACACTTACTGCTGTCTCTCGAATAATCATCTAACTAAATCGAACCTGTCTCGAATAGTTGAATAATTTATATTTTTAGTATTCGAGAACTATTCGGGTTAATTCGAGAAGGATTCGAGAGATTATTTACTACCCCTGATTTTCAATCCGGGAGATTTTGTCGATCCGGCGCTGGTGGCGTTCCTCTTTACCAAACGGCGTTTCGAGAAACGTCTCGGTAATTTTTTGCGCGTCGGTTTCGCTGGTGAAATCGGCGGCTAAACTTAAAACATTTACGTCGTCATCGTGGCGCGCTTCGTAGACCTGATCGGGCGAAATCGCCAATACCGAACGGACATTCCTGAATTTGTTGGCGGCGATGTCAACGCCGGCGCCCGAACCGCAGATAAGAATACCGCGGCTGGCTTCGGAATCCAAACTCACTTTCTTCGCAACCGCGACCGCAAAATCAACATAATCATCTTTGTCGTCATAGTGGATATTGCCCACATCAACTACTTCGTAGCCCTGGTTTTTAAGAAAAATTTTCAGGGATTCTTTGAGATTGAAGCCGCGATGATCTGCGCCGATGTAGATGAGCATATGGTAAGTATCAAGTGTCATGTATCAAGCGTCAAGCATCTTGTGGAAAATCCTGCGCGATTCTTTAGCGCGAATATTGCGCGATTATTAATTAGGAGATTTATAGAAAGACACTGTCAATACAGGATTCCCTCCGCGCTCGATCCTTCGATAATTTACGAAAGCAGAACATTCCACAATTGCCGCATATTGTTCCGGACAGCGCTTAACAAATTCATCGATATAACCAAGGTGCAAAACAAGTGTTTCATTTTTATCTATGTTTACTTTTGTCATCTCATCTTCTGGAGCATCAAGTGAAGCCATGCAATCAATCCATGCATCCATGTTACGTCCATAAAAATCGGGGAACCCGAAAATTTCTTTAAAAACATCGTGAAAAGTTTCCCAATCTATGATTTTTCGCGTGTCAATTTTTATAATTTTCATGTACTAAAGAAGTTCTGCAATTTTCAAAACGTGTCTCACGAGCGTTGAAACATACCCCCACTCGTTATCATACCAACTTAATACTTTCACCAAATCGCCGTCGATCACCTTTGTGAATCCGAGATCCACAATGGCGCCGTAGGGTTCGCCGATAATATCGGATGACACCAGTTGGTCTTCGCTGACTTTCAAAATCCCCTGCCAGCGCGGTTCGGCGGCCGCCTTCCTGAAAATGTCGTTGATTTCCTCGGCGGTTGTTTTCCGTTTTGCCAAAAAAGTGATGTCGGCGATCGAGCCGGTGACGAGCGGCACCCGCAGCGCAATCCCATCGAATTTTTTTTCAAGCTCCGGAATGGCGCGCGTGACCGCGATGGCGGCCCCGGTCGTCGAAGGAACAATATTCTGCGCCGCAGCGCGGCCGCGCCGAAAATCATTTCCTTTCGTCGGACCGTCAACCAAATTTTGGGTCGCCGTATAGCCGTGCACAGTGTTTAAAATCGCTTTCTGGATTCCCGGATTTTCGGACATAATTTGGATCACCGGCGACACGGCGTTCGTGGTGCAGGAACCGTTTGAACTCAACACCACGGTTTTCAACTCACCTTCGTTCACGCCCATCAAGACGGTTTTGCCCTCGATTCCACCTCGTGGTGAGTTTATCGAACCATCCGCATCTTTTGCCGGAGCCGTGATCACCAACCGCTTTGCCCCGGCCGTTAGATGCGCCTTTGCTTTTTCGTAGGATTCAAAAAATCCGGTCGCTTCGACTACGATATCAACTCCCAAATCTTTCCACGGCAGCTGCGCCGGATCCTTTACCTGCAATATCTTGATTGATTTCCCATCAACTATTAATTCCCCTTGTTGCTTGTTACTTGTTACTTGTCCCTGATATCTTCCGTAGACCGTGTCGTATTTCAAAAGATACGCGAGATTTTCCAGGTCGCCGAGATCATTGATCGCGGCAATCTCAAAAGGAAACTGCTCGCCCTTCGCTAAAGCTTCGGAGGACAAGACGAACGCCTGCCGGAAAAAAAGCCGCCCTATTCTTCCAAATCCGTTAATGGCGATTTTTGCTTTAGTCATAGCAGGTAGTAGAAATTCGGTTGATTATATTAATACCTTTGAGATTCCCGAATTGTATTGCCAAGCATCGAATTTTCACTGCCTGGCATACAGTAAGTATAGCAAATCAGGTACTTTCTCGTCCTCATGGGGAAAAAATAGTTACCTCGTCCCCCCCTTTGAAACCATAGCGCTTCACCAAGCCGGCGTTGAGTTCCAAAACTTTGTCAGCGGCCTCCGGAGGATAATAGAGAGGAAGGGTGAATATGGTTCTGTGCGGTTCTGCCTGGAGATTTTCCGAAAATCCGACAACCCGGGTTCCTCGTATCCAGATAATATCAATCGGGAACCGCATATCTTTCATCCAGAATCCGTATCTGCCGGCCCTGTCAAAAAGAAACAGCATTCCTTCATTCTTCTGTAATGCCTCTCTCCCTGATAATCCCCGGAGGCGCTTCGACGGGGTATCGGCAACTGCGACTTCAAATGTCTGATTGTTAATCGTAATCAATGTCCTCTTTGTGTTTGCGGCCGTCGGATTGGCGGTCTTGAGAAAAAACGAGGCTGTGCCCAAAACAAGACCGATACCGATGAGAGCGAGAATAATAATCACGTTCTTTTTCATTCTGATGAATCTCTTATCTCTATAAAAATAAAAACGGAGTGGGACAAACTTTTTTGATTGTAACAAAGAATTATTAACAGAGCAAGAAAAACTTTTTTAGCCCCGACGGCTTGACGCGTTAGCGCCTGAAAGATGATACGCGACAATTCCGAACGCGACGGCGACATTAAGAGATTCTTTTCCCGGGCCGGCGTGCCGCGGATGGTGATCCTGCCGAACCATTGCACCTCGCATCGGAATTTCAAGAATCTTGTCCGATTGCTTCAAAATTGACGGGGGCAATCCCCGGACTTCGCTACCCGCTATCAACACGATCTTCTTCATGCCCGATACTTGACGCTGAACGCGATAATACGGAATGGAGTTTTTCGCCTGCTCGATCGCGAAAACTGTGTAGCCCTGTTTCTTGAGTTTTCCGACCAACCGTACCGTTGCTCGCGTCGAGCGTCCCGAAGTATCCCACTCCACGAATTTCTCCGCTCCCAAAGCAACCTTGGCAAACTCACGCCGCAGTTTCCCGAAGTCGTCAACCGGACTCGGCGTGATGCCGCACAGATATATCTTTTTTACGCCCGCGCCGTCGGCAGTCCTGAACATCGAACCGACATTATACAAGCTTCGTATATTATGGAGCACAACAACAAAATCCGTGGAAACTTTCATCTTTTTCATTTTCTCTTTTCCCCCTTCTCTCGTATTCTCCCCCTTATTCTCTTCCTCTTCTCGTTTTCACCCTTACTAACATTATATCACAATTGTGATATAATGTTAGTAAGGTAAAATGGATAAGCGCGCCGCTGCAAACGGCGAAGTATGCTGCGGGCAGATAACACAGTTTAGGACAATGTTCTTGAACATAATCATGAAATTTCGCCGATCTACAAGATCTCATTTGCTATCCTATGTTACGATCGTAACATAGGATAGCAGAACGGTAACGGAAATAATTTCTTACTATCATTAAGTTACGATTGTGATATAATGATAGTATATTGCATTTATGCGCATCTCGCCGACTATAGAAAAAATCCTCGAGCTACTGCAGGCAGGATCTGAAAACACCATCGCTTTGCTTGATGCTTTGATGTCCGGTTCTGCGGAATCCCGCAAAAAACTCCGGAGCGCCGCACATCATTCCCTTCCCTCCAAAACCAATCGCGCGGGCGCTTACCGGGAATCCCAAAAGTTTTATTCCCTCCTGATATATTAGATCCCTCCCACAGATTGAATCAATGACGCCATGGTAGATATCATTCACTAACATTATATCCCAATCGGGATATAATGTTAGTAATAAGCAAGCAAAATAATTAAGGAGTAACTAATAAGGATGCGAAAGTGATGAACGTATCATCGAACAATCGCAGGGAGAATTCACTGTTGTATCAATCTGAAATAGGCGTCTGCTCCGGGACTGGCCGACCAAAATCCGTCTGCATAGGAATCGGCAAGACTGCCGTAGATCGTGCTGCCGTTCGTGGTCTGCGAAGGCCCCTGAACAGGAACCAACCAATATGAGGAACCCGCTTCAAGAAGAAGGGGCGAATCGAATGGATATACCAACTCTTGCGGCGCGCTCAACTGGCCGATTGTTTTGGGCGTGCTTGTTCCGATCAAATCCCCGGGCAAACCATTGCTATTCTTCCGAATCCCGATATACGATTGACTGTTATTGTAGGGTCCGCCGTCCGGTCCGACAAAAAACGCCGCGCTGTTGATGGTTGCAGCATTTCCGATAACAATCTTCTGCCCGGCGCCGCCCGTACTGCCGATAATCGTTTCGTGATTCAGCTGCGACGGCAAAAGCACGAAACCAGTAGGAAAACTCCAATCAACAACCGCTGGCGCCGAGATATTCCCGAAATCATCAATTGCCCGGATGCCAAGTTTATAACTATTCGGGAAGGTCGGGATGAATGAGAAAGAAAGCACAGTGCCGACTGACTGCCATCCCGAATCCGATAAAACCGAAGAAGTCGAATAATTGATTTGATATGCAATCAGCGCATCACGGGTGTCCGCATCGGTCGAACCCGACCAACCAAGATTCAATTTCCCGCTGGCGCGGTCGAATACGGCTGAAAAATTTCCGGGGGTCGTGGGCGCGGCCTGAATCGCCGGTGCAGTCTGAAAATAATATTTCGTTGTATCAACTGCCGCGAGTTGTAATCGTTGACTGCCTCCGCCGCCGCCTCCGAAATCGTAAAACGCGAGCGTCAAATAATCGTGTGGTGAAAAAGATATTTGTGAAGTTGAACTTGCAAGGGCGACCCTAAATCGCTGATCTTCAAGGCGCGAAATGAGATAGGCGCCGGACATAAGACCCCCGGCCTGACAAGAATAACTGTTAGATGGCAAAAGAAGCTCTGGCTCGTTTGACTCGCCGCCAGCGCAAGTTGAATATTTGACATAAACAAAAGCTGGGTCTGACGGAATCAAAAAATCGCTCGTGCTGATGATTTCCTGTTTCGGGGCGTCTGTATTCGAATACAAGACGACCGCTTTCCAGCTTTGATTCGGGCTCGTATCGGTGGCGTTCCCGTTCGATAAGCTCATGGCAAGCCAAAACGGCCGGCTCGAACTGGCGGTGAGATCAATAAGGTAGCTGTCGCTGCCCGTGCGGAAATCACGGTAGAAATAAAACGCGTCCAAAAAACTTCGAGCCGCAATCGAGGAAGTGGCTTTGGCGATCAAGCCGTCGCGGTCTTGAACCCGGAATTCAAAATCATATTTGCGGCCGACTTCCTTGATAGAATAGCTTGTAGCTGTTGGAATGGTTGAAGTTGCTGAACTTCCCTCAAAGATTAAAGTTGGGCTCGAGGAGTTTATATTGTAAATAGAATAAGAAAGCGTCGAGGTTGCGCCTGTCGAATCTTGGGACAAATCCCAAGAAAAATCGAACCGAGGCGCGAAGTTGTACATTATTTGAAAATTATGGATGCTCGGCGCGCTGCGCGGCTCGGGCAAGCTCGCGGAATTTTGCGGATTGGGCGAATTTCTTATTTCGAAATCGCCGTCGTGATCGGTATCGCAATCATTGCCCAAAAACTCTCTTTCATTTTGAGACGACAGGCAGGTTTCATTTTGCAGTGTTTTTCGCTCCAAACTTTGGCCTTCGCTGGTAATCGAATTTTTATCATACCCGATTCTGTCAACTTCAGAACTGCTGCCGTTCGACAAGATGATATAAATTTTCTCCGGCTGGCCGCCGGATTTTTCTCCGTTCGGCAAAGCCCCCGATCTTTTTATATCGGCCGATCTTGCTCCGTAATTCGAAGAATCGTAGTCGTTCAAACCGATCAAGAGAAATCCTTTTGACTCGATAACGGCTTGATCTTCG
>Ga0209515_10001179_pt1 | contig 45021 bp, 40 predicted proteins | sample Subgroupgradi54m_FD_187454 | JGI IMG/M metagenome (GOLD analysis project Ga0209515, IMG submission 187454) | Subsurface groundwater microbial communities from S. Glens Falls, New York, USA - GMW60B uncontaminated upgradient, 5.4 m (SPAdes)... ... | reverse complement strand
GTCCCGCTTGCCGCGTAGAGCGTTTCAGCAGAACCCTCACTTAGGAGGCGGATATTGTAGGAATACGCGTAGTGCGCATCGAACCATCCGGTCGTTTCACCGCTCGCCAACATCATACGAATCGGGCCTCCGGAGTGCGCAGCCGGCGCAAGAGGAATCGTGCTTGCGCGAGCCACAACGGGCTTCATCACCGCAACGATCATGAATAGGGTCCACCGATCGCGTGGAAAACGAAGAGGGGTTGCCCCTAGATCGATCTCTACCCCATCAGGATCGTCTGCTCGCGGAGATGCGTTCCCAAGAACTCGCCGATCTCCTGTCACCACGGCTACGTAGTCAACGTTCACCAATGATCCTTGCAAACGAACGCGCAATCGATCACTCGTTATGTCTGCCCCATGAGGATTGCCCTGATATCGAGCAAAAATCGTGAGGACTCCAGGGAGGATGTTTCGCGAGATGGGTGCGCTCAGCTCTTCGAGCTCAAACGACAGAGGTTCTCTCACATCTAAGGAGCCTGTATCAATCTCCTCGAGTTCAGAAACGCTCATCTCTGTTGTAGAGACATCGTGATCTTGCACGAAATCCACACCGGCCGGACGTTCGTCTTGAGAGTGGTCCTCCTGGGAGGAGGGGATGTCCACAGAAGGCAGATTCCCGTTCCATCCACTGGCCGTAGAGGTGCATCTGCAGACAACGCCAATGATCAACAGTATGCAAAGAGCCTGTTTCATGACAGTGCTTTCTCTTTTCCGCCCTTATTCCTCTTCGCGAACAAGGTGCAAAGTCTCTATAGCAAGCATGCAAGCGGTATACAACTTTTAACGTGGTTGTTAACGAACAACCCCTGTGTTTACAGCCCTTTGACCATCAGAACCGCCAGGAAAACAAGCTGCATAGCTACCCCAGCCATGAGTGGGATGTCTCCTTTTTTGGAGGTGATCATGTTATGAAAAAAGAAGTGGAGACGATGGAACCAGCGGAGCTCTTTTACCCGGAATACTTCGTAAAGGGCGACTAAAAAATCCGGCAATACCGAACCAATGATACCTGTTGAGATGGCGGCTCTGTGTTGAATAAGGTCGGTGTTAAAAAGCCCTAAAACAAACATCATAGCTACAAGAGCATCGATCGTGACATACGCGAGGGCTCTCTTGACTCGAGCCCCGGAAATATATCCTTTATAGAGACTCGAATCGCCGTGAGGAATGATGTCCGTAAGAAAATGGGAGATTACACCAAGTCCAAATGCTAAAACGGGTGCATCTGGCACCTGTTCTCCAATCAACGCCCCTATCAAGGCGTGGGTCGTGATAAACATGTCGGTGGCTATAGTAGCTCTTTTGGCACGTTGCGTGAAGAAACGAAAAACAACACCTGTTATGGTGTTGTTTTTTGTGGTAGCGGGGGGCGGGATCGAACCGCCGACCTCGGGCTTATGAGTCCCGCGCTCTAACCAGCTGAGCTACCCCGCCACGCGCTCTTCTCTCTGAATGCGAGGGAAATACTATCAGCCATCCCGAATCACGGCAAGTATCTGTTTCGCGACGTCGTCCCAAGAAAAGAGGGCGGCTTGATCACGACCACGGTCTTGTTGAGCCTGCCAAGTGCCCCGATCTGTGAACAACGACGCGATGGTGTTGATCCATGCGGTGCGATCCTGCGGATCTAACAACATCCCTCTTTGACCCACGACTTCTGAATGCGCCCCAACCGCACTCGCGATCACGGGTGTTCCAAACGCCATCGCTTCGAGGACAACTCGCCCAAACCCTTCATGAAGAGACGGAACAAGGATGAGACGAGAGGTTTTAAGCAGAGCATCTCGTTCTTGATCAGAAATAGATACACGACGTTCAATCGTTTCAGAAGAGGTGACGGCAACATTCCCCCATCCATCCTTCCCGGCAACCACGAGACGAACAGGCCGGCCTAAAATACGACACACCGCAGGCCAAATATCAAGAATAAACGGGATATTCTTTCGAGGTTCTACGGTGCCTAGCATCAACACCTGATCCTCTCGTTCATCCCATAAAGCGATCGTTTTAGGTCTCTGCACCCCCTCATGTGTAACGGTGACTTTCTGAAGCGAAGGCAGGTGTGTCTTCAGGATTCGCCTCGTGTCTTCACTTACGCAAAAAATATGTTGGGCTCGTGTAAGGCCATAGAGAAACTTTCTTGTTGTATATTGCCGATGCACCCACGACTGTGGGAACCATTCAGGATGAGAGAAGATGCTTAAGTCGTGCACCCAAGGAAACGTAGGAACGCGCATCGACCAGGGCACCGTGCCCGTGGCAGCAAAAAAAGCGTCAAAAGGAGGCTCGGTGACGCACGCGAGATCAAACGCAGACCCATGCAGCGTACAGGCCTCGAAAAGCTCCGTAGCGGCATGTCTGATCCCTGCCCCTGGTTGAGAGGCGTCTCGCACACACAGACGATCAAATCCTACGCGCTTCATGGTCGTGTGTTTACCAGAAGCGCCGCCTGATGCTTGGATCCTTTCTCCGGCCACACAAAAGATTGAAAGGTCCAATAGGTGAGAGCTTTTGCATCTTGAAATCGAGCAAAATGGTTCTCGCTTCCGAGAACCACGACAATGACTTCTCGCCCTGCTTTATTGCGTGTTGCTTGAGCTAAACAAAAGCCAGCTTCTGGGAGAGAACCTGTTTTGCCCGCAATGATTTGGTAAGGATCTTGATTTAAAAAAGATTCCAACAGCAGATTTGTACTTTTGATGACATAGGGTTTATTCGTGCGGTGCTCAAGCAAGGTGATTTTTTCCGTCTTGGTGATTTCACGAATCTCGGGGTAACCAAGGGCTGTTCGTAGGGCGAAGGCCACGTCGTGAGCGGAAGCCTGATTCTGGCGATCTAACCCGGTTGGATCGGAAAAATGGGCCTGTGCCATCCCAAGTTTTTGTGCCCGCGCATTCATCGCCACCACAAAGGCAGGACCCCCTCCACTCGTCCGGGCCAACGCATTGCCCGCCACGTTTACAGAGCCAATTAAGAGAGCCCGAAGAAGCTCGCCTCGTGTAAATTGTTCCCCTTCAGCAAAGACCGTGCGCCCTTCTTTTGGATCATCTTCTTTCGTGATTGTGATGAGTTCTTCCATGTTGAGCTTATAATCTACAAGTGTCATTGCCGTGATAAGTTTGGTGAGACTCGCAATAGGATACACCGTCTCCGCGTCTTTTTCGTACAACACTTCCCCACTTGCCACATCTAACACCATCGCCGCATGGGCGGTGGTTTGCACACCAAAAGAGTTCTCATCTTTTTTTATGGGAGGGAGAGGGCCAGAAACATAGTGGGCGACGGGTAAAGACTGTGTCGTCACAAGTTTTGCTGGCGAAAACCGTGCTTCACGAAAGGTGAGAACGCTTGCAAGGGTCAAAAAAGATTCGGCAAACATGGGAGAAGAGCTATTCTGCGTCGTGCTCAAGTTCGTCTAGGATCTGCTCTACCGTTGTATGGGCACGCAGTCGATCAAAATCAGGCAGATCTTCTTGCGTGCGCAGTCCGAGATGCTTCATAAAATCAATCGTGACCTGAAACATGGGTTGGCCCAGGCGAGTATCCGCATGCATTTCAACCAAGCCGCGCATGAGGAGGGTACGCAAGATAATCGTAGATTGCACCCCACGAATTTGCTCAAGTTCTGGACGTGTGAGCGGTCCGCGATAGGCAAGAATGCTTAAGACCTCCAGAGAAGCTTTAGAAAGCTCTGCAGGCGCTTCCTGCGCGAGGATACGACGAACGAGCTCTGCGGCGTGGGGGTGGGTCACGAGTTCAACAACGCCATCATGACGAATAAGTGCTAACCCACTTTCTGTAGAAAGACGCGCCTCGAGAGAGAAAAGCGCTGCCTCGATAGCGGGGGGAGATTGGTCACAGAGCCGGGCGAGATGCAAAAGAGCAACCGGTTCACCCGAGACAAACAAGATTGCTTCCAGTTGGGCCGAGAGCGTCATAGACGAACCAGCTCAATTTTTTCAAAAAGGCCCGACTGGGTGGCGGCAACCGTTCGTTGCTTTGTGAGCTCGAGGAGAGCGAGAAAGGCCACGACCACGTCCGCCTTGTTTTTTGCTTCTCTTGCAACAACCTCGAAAGAAATGCGTATCCCTTTTTGAAGACGAAGAAGAAGCTCCGCCATTTTCTCCTCTAATGTCGCGATCCGTTCTATGGCACGCTCCTGCAAGTGAACCAGAGGAACGAGACGACGAATCACTGTGAGAAACATATCGTGGAGCGTTGCAACTTCGAGATCGGGGGGCGGTTGGAAGCGAGGCTCTACAGGCAAAACCTGTTTTGAACGAGCAAAAACATGCGGCCCTTCTGCCAGACGTGATTGGATCAATTTTGCCGCCTGAACAAATGCCTGGTACATCCGTAATTGTTCGCCAAGATCTCCTTCTGCTTCCAGCGTTGGGTCTGTAAACGCGGGGAGAAGAGCTTTGGATTTAAGATAGACGAGTTTTGCTGCGATGAGCAAAAACTCTGCGAGCTCCTCCGAGGACAGTGTTTCACGACGGGCTTCAAGAGATCGAAGGAAGGGTTCGGTCACAGCGACGAGAGAGATGTCTGTGATGGGGAGTGATTGAGTTTCCACAAGCTGCAACAAGAGGTCGAATGGCCCCTCAAAATGGTCGGTTGCTACCACGTATGTCATGAAACTAGGAGATGACCTGAATATGTGCGTCTTTCAAGCGGCGTGCTTCGAGAGGGGAAGGGGCGCCCATCATCAGATCGCGTGCATTCCCATCTTTTGGGAACGCGATCACCTCGCGAATGTTGGGTTCGCCTGCGATGAGCATAATGATCCGATCAATGCCTGGGGCAAAACCACCGTGCGGTGGCGCACCAAACGTGAAGGCTTCCAACATGTGGCCAAAACGAGCCTGCTGCTCTTCCTCTGTGATACCAAGAAGGGTGAAAATATGTTTTTGAAGCTCTCGTTCATGAATGCGAATGCTGCCAGAGCTTAACTCGTATCCATTGAGCACAAGATCATACGCGTTGGCTCGTATAGACATAAGATCGGTGCCCGCAAAAAACGTGTCTCTATCCTCCTCTTTGATCGAGCAAAATGGATGATGCTTGGCAGCAATCCCCCCTTCTTCGTCCACCTCAAACATCGGAAAATCCAACACCCAGGCGAATGCAAGTTCGTTTGGATCGTTTTTATTTTTGCGAAGGTCGGGCTTGTCGTTCCCATACGTCTCCATGCTTTGGGCATAGGTGAGCCTTGGAAAGGGCTCCGTGGAAATATGTTTATCAGGAAAAAGCTGTTTGACCAGGGCAATAAACATCGCTTCTGTGTACTGCAAGATGTCCTCCTGCGTAACAAACGACATTTCAAAATCAAGCTGAGTGAACTCTGGTTGACGATCACCGCGCTGATCTTCGTCGCGAAAACACCGCGCGACCTGAAAGTAGCGCTCAAAACCCGCCACCATACACAGTTGTTTGAACTGTTGGGGAGATTGAGGGAGCACATAAAACTGACCCGTATGCAATCTGGAAGGCACGACGTATTCACGAGATCCCTCGGGGGTTCCTTTCATCAGAATCGGAGTTTCTATCTCTACAAAGTCGTGGCGGTGCATGTAGTCACGAAAAAAGGTGATGACGTTATCACGCATACGAAGATTTCGCTGCATACGGGGAGAACGCAAATCAAGATAGCGATATTTGAGACGAAGCTCTTCGTTGATATTGGAGGTGTTCTCGATATCAAACGGGAGCGTTTTTGCCGTATTCAAAATCACGAGACGTTTCGCGACCACTTCCACCGTTCCTGTGGGAACGTTTGGGTTTATCTGTTTTTCGCCACGCGCCTGGACAAAGCCGTGGATCTCGACACAAAACTCGGATCGGAGCTCTGCAAGAAGACCACGAGAGGCTTCATCAAGTTCGGCTGGATGGAGCACGACCTGCACAAGCCCAGAACGGTCACGAAGATCAATGAACGCAAGCTTGCCCATGTCACGCCGGGTATGAACCCAACCTTTTAAGAGCACAGAAGAACCTACCGCACCAACTGTTTCCAGCGCCATGATACGAGACATAGTTGGGCTATAATTACAGAAGGGACTTATTTCATCAATAACCAAAGAAATGAGGGGGTGCAATCGATGCGCTCATGTCGATCACAAGAAACAGCTCGAGCTCGTTCGGCGCGCACCTCGTGAAACAGGAGAAAGGGAGTCGTCGAACCAAGAACGAGGCCTGTAGCTCCTATCAGGAGAAACGTTTTAACGATGCGGTGTGGAGACATAAAAATGTTACGAATGAAGAAGGAACGCTTTTGTTATCCCTTTGGGGGCCGCTGGCCCACAGAAAAGCGTTTGATCATCTAACAAACACAAGAGACCTTCGTGTACAAGAAAAAGACGATGGTCTGGTAACCACGCAAGCGCATGACCTGAAAGAGCGACTTCTTGCGAATGTTCTTGAAAGACGCGCAGATCTTGCTGGTCTGTTTCAAGGGCTACACGCGGACCAAGCGCCACCACGCGACCTATAAGCCTATCTGTTCGTGCATCCTCAATACGAGTTGACGTTACCCCCATTGTATCGATGGACCAAACAGCAGATGGTCCATGAGGAGGGACCTCGATCCCCTCTTGAGGGGCACGTTCAAGGAACCACACACGACCGTCTTCCGTGCCAAGAGCAGACGTTTGATCAGACAGGCGAGCTAATTCGTGGAGAGATCCATTGTGGGCAACGGCGAGGAGCACACGACGATCCGAAATAGTAGCAATAAGAGCCGTTGTGTTGGCCGTCACGTTTCCAACCAAAAGCGGATCTTTATACGCGGTACCTCGTTCGTCGCGAAGAACAACGCTTTCTTCTCGATGGATGAGCATCCACACACCATCTTCTCCACGACGAGTGAGTTGGGTTGTAGAGGCAGGCTCCGCACGAAACCCAACGACACTAGAGGTGGATGCGACAACGCCAGCTTCTACTCGATAGAGAAATCGCTCGTCGCGATCTTGATTGGGAGAAGGCCGCACAAGCACAAGCGTTGTCGAAGAAGCTTGTGCTTGTGCGGTGCTTGACGTGGGGATGGGCTGAATAACCACCTGGGCAGGAATACTGCGCAGCGCAAACCACGCCACTGTTCCCATGAGGAGAGGGTACAAAAGCGTCTTCCCATGAATAAACGAAGAACGTTGAAACGGACGAGGCATGGAAGGAGCTTAGCATTTTTTACGGTTCCAATCTATTCATGAGGCGTGGAAACGGGATGGTTTCTCGCACATGATGAATGCCACAAAGCCAGGTGACGATTCGTTCAAGGCCAAACCCAAATCCTGCATGTGGGACAGAGCCATACTTACGAAGATCGACGTACCACTGAAAGTCTTTTTCTGGAAGGTGGTGGGCGGAAATGCGCTCTAACAAGACTTTTTCATCATCTTCACGCTCCGATCCGCCGCTGATTTCGCCGTACCCCTCTGGCGCAAGAAGATCGGAGCAGAGCACACGAGTTGGATCCAAAGGATCGCGTTTCATGTAGAACGCTTTCACGGCGACAGGATACTTCTCCACAAAAATAGGTCTGTCGTATTGCTTGGTCAGCATGGTTTCATCATCCGCGCCAAGATCATCCCCTGCTTGCACATCGCTTCCAAGCGCTTGCAACTGACGAACGGCATCCGTATGCGTGATACGAGGAAACGGGGCCACGACCTTGGTAAGAGGTTCTTGGTTGCGTGCAAGAAGTTTGAGTTCTTGCTGACAGTTTGAGAGCACACGACCGACAATAAAGCAGATGAGTTGCTCTTGAATCGCCATGTTGTCTTCGTGGGTTGCGAACGCCGTTTCTGCATCCATCATCCAAAACTCGGTGAGATGTCTTCGTGTTTTAGACTTTTCTGCACGAAAAACGGGACCAAAATCAAACACTTTGCCAAAAGAGGCAATCGCGGCTTCGAGATAAAGCTGACCCGATTGGGAGAGATAGGCCTTTCGTGCACCAAAATAATCTATCTCAAAGAGCTCTGTTGTTCCTTCGCATACATTTGGGGTCAAGATGGGTGAATCAAACTTCATGTACCCATGATCTCGCATCCAATCAAACGTGGCATAAATCACCTCGTTGCGGACCCGTTGAATTGCCCACTGCGTCGGCACACGCAACCACAAGTGACGCTGATCCAAAAGAAAATCTGGCCCATGCTCTTTTTTCCCAATGGGATATTCCTCCGCGCGCTGCAGCAAAACAACGGACGTTGTTTGCAGCTCAAACACCCCTTCCTGTTTTGGATGCTTACCGACAACTCCGCTTACGACACAAGAGGATTCAATCGTCATCTCCGAAGCCGCCGTCCACGAAGGTTCGTCGACCTGTGCTTTAGCAACGACCGCCTGTGTAAAACCAGAACCATCGCGTATTTGTAAGAAGGCGATGGATCCACTCGAACGAACGTTGTTTGCCCAACCTTGAATCGTGACAGTTTCTCCAACAAGAGAGACAAAATCTTTTATAAAAGCCATAGATACAGCGTAACGTAAAACGCGGAGGGCAGATCGTCAATAAGCCTGTTGCTATATATGCTCCAGCCCAAAACATCACCTTTGGCGCCAAACCCTAGGTAAAATATTTTACCGTCGGCTTTATCTCAAATCTGCCATTTTGGATCAAGAAGTGTATATGGGAACAGGCTTAATAAAAAACGACCGCATGGTCAAAAAAACGCATGGGCCGTTGAACGGAGGGAGAAGGAGTTCGTGGGCGGCTAGCGACTCACGAGAAGATGCGTGTGTTTGTTGAGGGGTGGAGGCAGCGCCTCTTTGGAGGCGACCTTCAGACGAGTGGTCACCGCGTTGTGGCCCATTTGAGCACGCAGACGCTCAAGATGAGGGCCATGATGGCGACGAAATACGTGACGAAGATCGTAATCCAGATGACGCAGTCCTGACTTCATGTGAAAAGACCCTTTCGGTCCTGTCATCGGCGGAAGTGCCGAGTGGCACAAGGATGGTGCGGGAATACCTAGGAACCGTCAACACGATCGATGTGAGATGGTTGCGTGTCCTCTGTAGTTTGCAGCGAATCAAGTGTTCGCCACACACTTTCAAACCCATGCGGTAACGCTCGAATAGAGGTGTGTGAAAGCGAGGCGAGAGTCATTTCCTGTACCGCCTCAAGGAGATCGTGAGAAGCGGTAAGCTTAAGACAATCCTGTAGAGGTTGTGCACTTACAAAAAGAAACAAGGGAATGCTTCGTCGCGGAAGAGGTCCTGCAACTTCTGAACGAAGGGGGCTCTCTCGACACGTGGCGCAGACGATGATCCCAAGACTCGTCAGTAAAAACACCTCACCTTTTAATGTGACGCGACAGTGTCCACACCGATCCATATCTGGTACATGACCCAGCATACGCAGGACCTTGAGACAAAAAACGGCGAAGAGAAATTGGCCACGCGCGGGAGTGACATTCGCCTCTATCTCAACGAACAGATCCAACACCTCTTGTAGGAGCTCATAAAGAAAGGGATCTGGAGCGCCTGGATGTGTCAGGCGATCAATAAAATCAGCGGCGGCTCCTCCGAGGACGGCGGCGGATAGATTTCTTCGCACGTGTGGTCGCGGGGCAACAAGGCGAGCTACGGCGATTTTATCAAAAGCGACACCCTTGGCGATCATCACATCAACCTCGGTAAGAGGCTCTAGATGTCCAAGATGTTTTGCGTGGAGTTGTCGCGTCCCTCGAGCCACAGCCACACACTTTCCGAGCGTTCTTCCATAACAGGTCAGCCAAATGTCTTGTTCGCGAAAAGGCTCGCTCCGTAGGACGAAAACACGATCACGAAGATAAGGCATGGCTCCGACGATCTAAAAATCCCTGTAAAATATTGGCAGCTGCCAGATCATCTCGTTTTCCATGTATTCCAGCCTCCCTCCCCTGCTTTGCCGCCAAAGAAGAGGACCAGGTTTCATTTTCTTCACAGACCCGTAGCTCTGCTGCCTCCAAACAATTCACAAACCGCCGAATGGAAAGTGCTTGAGCCGTTTCTCTCGTTTGATCAGCTAACGGGTATGGAATTCCAACAACAACAAGCTGGATGTCTTCGCGCTTCACAATTTCAAGCAAAGCGGCCACAAGCCGCGCATCATCCGTGTGAGGCAAGACCCTCCATGGTCCAGCGATCCCGACTTCTGTGTCCCCAAGAGCAAGGCCAACACGTGCCGCCCCATAGTCAACACCGAGAACCCGCATAGATTAGTCGTTTGACGAATCCTCTTTAGAGTCATGCCGTTTTTGTACATTTACCCCCTCCAGGAACCGCGCGCGAATACGTGCCACGCTTTTATCATATGATTTACGAGCTGCCGCTGTCCCAAAGGCACCAAATCCACAGTAGGGCTCTTCCATCGCCCCCCACGCAAAATCAAGCCCCGTAAGATATTTTTTGTATAGGTCTGCTTTACCCAACAAAGGTTCCGTGGTTGAAACAGACTCAAACGTAAGACCAAGCATCTTACCATCTTCTTTGGCTCGCTCCAAATTTTGCGTATGAAGTCGGCGCATGACGGCCGTGTTGCATCGAGACGAGGCATCTTTGATATCCACCTTCTCGTCTCCGTAGTGACGGTGAGGATTATACAGATCATAAGCATAACGAGAAGACTTACGATGCGCCGACCTCTTATGTGTCTTCGCCTCTGCTAAAGGCGCGTAAATCGTCGTGGCCACGACGAGCGTCAAGATAAAAGCGGTCACATATGTAGGAAATATTCTCATAGAGCTTTTATTTACTATACCGGAACCAGGCGTTTTTGTAACGGACTAGGTTCTCTGTGTTCCCTTCAGGAAGATAAAAAACAGAGAATCTTGCGTCGTAAAACGCTTCGCGCTCTCTTCAGTAGTAGTTAGGTGTTTAGCCTTCTTCTGTTCTGCTTTAGATTCTTCCAAAACACAAACCCCCTAGGCGTTTCGCCTAGGGGGTTTGACTGTCTTACGTTCGGGGTCTGCGTTCCCGTGGATCCACTATATCACACCTCCGTTTTTGCATCAAAGGCCTCTTCAACACTCCACGAATACGTACAAGAACTAGCCAATTTTTTCAAATCCACAGTACCGTTTTAAGACCTCTGGAATGAGAATGGTTCCGTCATCCTGTTGATAGTTTTCTAGAATAGCCAACAGGGCACGCGGCGTTGCCACAACCGTGCCATTAAGTGTATGCACATAGTCCTTGGACCCTTCCTTTGCTTCATACTTAATCTGGAGGCCACGGGCCTGGTAATCGATACAATTAGAGGTACTCGTCACCTCTCCCCATCCACCTTTTCCCTCATTCTTCCCCCACATCCACGCCTCAATGTCGTATCGACGATAGTCAGACCCTCCCAAATCGCCCGTACAACAATCCACCACACGATACGGAATCTCGAGACTTTTCCAAAACAATTCTTGGAGACGAAGAAACTCAAGATGCACCGCCTCGGATTGTTCCGGCTCTACAAAGGCAAACATCTCTACCTTGGAGAACTGATGCACGCGATAAAGTCCGTAGGACTCACGACCGTACGCCCCCGCTTCGGTTCGAAAACAATGCGAAAATGCAACATATCTTTTCGGCAGTTCCTCGGCAGCGAGAACCTCATCCATATGGTATCCAAGCACCGTAATCTCGGAGGTCCCAACGAGAGCGAGATCCTGTTCTTCCACATAATAGACCTGTTTTTCCGGCCCTCGTGGCAAGAAGCCCTTACCTACCAACACGGCCTCTTTTGCTACGTCTGGAGTTGTTAACACCTCGTATCCTTCACGATGGATCATGTCTAGCGCATACGTAATCAACGCTTGTTCAAGAAGGGCAAGCTTCCCCTTTAAAAAATAAAACTTTGCCCCACTTACCTTAGCTCCACGAACAAAATCAATAAGATCGTGCCGCTGCGCGAGCTCAACATGACTTCGCGGCGTAAACGGGAGTGGACGGATCTCCCCTACGCACCGTACTTCTTGATTCTCTCTATCAGAGTCTCCTTCTGGGGTATTCGGATGCGTCAGGTTTGGCAGGCGCGTAAACAACCCCCTCCATTCATCCTGTACCGCGGCATACTCCTCTTCCTGTGCGCCAAGCGCCTCTTTCAATCGTTTTCCACGCGCAATCAACGCAGGGCGTTCTTCGACGCTAACCATTTTCATCATCTCCGCAACCTCGTTACGCTCCCGACGAAGTTCCTCCAACGTTCGCGTAAGAGCGAGTCTGCGTTCATCAAGCACCAAAAGGTGGTCTATATCTACCGTGGCCTTACGCAGCACAACATTACGACGTAACACGTCGGCTTTTTCACGAAGCATCTTTGGATCGAGCATACAGTTTTGAGGATTTAAAAATGTCTGGTTTGAAAGGGAGTGCTCGAACCACTGTGCAGGAGAGTCCACGAGCTCGCAAGACCTCCCCTAGTGATTCCGTAAAGGCCTCTTGATCATACCCAAGTAAAACAATATCGGGCCGAATAGCTTCAATCACCCGATACTTATCGCCAGAGAGACCTAGACGCGCCTCGTCGACAAGAGGATGCGCCGCAATCACCTGGAGTCGCGTGTCTTGATCGTAAAAAGGCGAGCGTCCCTTTATGATCTTCACCGTTTCATCTCGAGCGACGACCACCACAAGCCGGCTCCCAAGACTTCGAGCCTGTCGAAAATAATCCTCGTGACCCGGATGCAGTCCATCGAAGGTTCCACAACAGAGGACAACCATATTCGCGCTACCCCTCCTTTGGCCGAAGTGTTGGAAACGCAATCACCTCTTTGATATTTGTTGAACCCGTAAGAAGCATCGTCATCCGATCGATCCCAATACCAAGTCCGCAGGCGGGAGGCATTCCATGCTGAATTGCTTCGAGATATTCCTCGTCTGTTTGGTGGGCCTCATCAAATCCGGCGGCCTCTTTCTTTTTTTCCTGGACAAAGCGCTGCTCAAGATCTAGCGGATCGTTCAATTCTGAATAATTATTTCCGATCTCACTCCCAAGCGCAAACGCCTCAAACCGCTCTGTAAACCGAGGATCTGCACATTTTTTTGCGAGCGGTGACACCTCTACAGGATAATCATAGATGATGGTGGGCTGTATCAGTTTCTCTTCCACCAGCTCTTCAAACGCAAAGGCGATGCATTCGCCTATCGTGAGCATTCGGGCCATCTCTTCGCATTTCTTCTTACCCGAAAGCCGCGGAGAAAGACCTGCCTTTGCCTCTGCAAGACTCGTCCACACAGAAACATCAAGCCCTCCGATCTCTTGAATCGCCTCAACGAGTCGATAGCGTTTCCAAGGACGAGCAACGCTGACGGAAATATCTCCGTGTTGAATCGTTGTTTCTCCAAGAGCTGCGTGCGCAGCGTTTTCAAACATCTCCTCAAAAAGATCCATTCCAAAACGATAATCTTGGTAGGCAACTTGTGCTTCAAACATCGTGAACTCTGGATTGTGATCGTGGTCTATCCCCTCATTACGAAACACCTTTGTGATTTCGTAGACACGCTCAAATCCACCCACGAGTAATCGTTTGAGGTACATCTCATCTGAAATGCGCAAATAAAAATCAACATCGAGGGCATTATGGTGCGTCGTAAAAGGACGAGCAAACCCGCCTCCGTAGACAGGCTGGAGTGTTGGTGTCTCCACCTCGATAAATCCTCGCGCATCAAGAAGGGCACGCAGGGAGGAAATGATTTTTGCACGCACGATAAGTCGCTCTCTCACCCCCTCCCCCACAAGGAGATCCAAATACCGCTTGCGATACCGGGCCTCTACATCTTGCAACCCGTGCCACTTCTCTGGTAGCGGTCGAAGAGCTTTTGCCAAGATCCGCCATGACTGAACCGAGAGCGAACGTTCGCCTCGCTTGGTTGTAAACAGAACGCCCCGCACCTCGACAATATCCGCCGGATCGACAAGGTCTCGAAACTGTGTAAAAAGCTCCTCCCCAATCTCATCTTGCTTAAACGTTATCTGGATTTTTCCTGTTTCATCTGCAAGATCCGCAAACATCATCCCCCCGTGAACACGAATAACAAGCAATCGACCCGCGAGCACAACCTCGATTTTCTCTTCTGCCCAGCCCTCAAAAGAGGCGTGTGCAAGAGCGATCATCGTTGATCGACTGGTGTGTGAGGGGTAAGGATTGATCCCAAGCGCTTGAAGCTTCGTAAGCTTTTCCTGACGAACATGGAACTCATCGAGCAACATACGGTGGGTTAGGTTACCGCCTTGATCCAATGCACCGTGGTTCCGGCAGGAGTTGAGACGGAAACCTTGTCCCCTTTTCGTGCCCCAATGAGGGCGCTCCCAATCGGAGACTCATTAGAGATTTTTCCGTTCGCTGGATCCGCCTCGTTGGAACCAACGATTTGGAAGGTTCGTTGTCTCCCATTGACCTCCACCTCTACGCCTGAACCCACACGAACAACGCCATCCGAGGTCGCTCCTTCGTCAATGACTCGAGCATTCTTGAGAAGCTCATCCAGCTCAAAAATCCGTGTTTCCAACATGATCATCGCATCTTTTGCCTCATGATATTCTGCATTTTCGGAGAGATCACCAAGCGCCTTGGCAACCTCGATACGATCAGCCACTTCACGACGCTTGACTGTTTTTAGATCGTGCAACTCTACCTGAAGCGCTTCGAGACGCTCGCCGCTAACATATTGGATGGGCATAGCAGAAAAAAGAGGAGAAAAAGTGCGCGAGAGGGAAATGAAAAAACGTGGTGAGACGTTTTTGTGCACTATCACGCGCCGTTACGGATAAGGAATAAAAGAACGATACCTAACCGCTTTAGGAGCGTCAACTTTCCCGATGATGATCAAAACACCCCTGCGCGCTCGTTCCGTAACTTCCACCACCCTTCAAGCAACTCTTTTGCTGCGGGAACCGCAAAACTCGAACCTTCCCCCCCTTCTTCGATCAAGACCGCCACAACAATCTCGGGCGCATCAAACGGAGCAAGCCCGGTAAACCACGCATGGGTATTCTTCGTGGCGCTCCACTGCGCTGTCCCTGTTTTACCCGCCACCTCAAACGGCAACGTGTTTAAAAGTCGAGCAGATCCGTATACGACCGCATCACGCATCCCTAAACGCACCGTTCCAATCGCCTCCGTGCTCGCAAGACCCGTGGCTCGTGGAGTAAACGTAGGTCCTGCACGCTCACCGCTCGCAACGTTCATACTTGACTCAAGTACGTGAGGCCTCACAAGCGTTCCTCCATTTGCCAATGCTGCACTGTAGACAGCAACCTGGAGAGGGGTCACAAGCAAATCGCCCTGTCCGATGGAAAGATTGTACGTGTCTCCCAAAAACCATGGTTCTCCCTTCACGCTCTGCTTCCATTCCTTAGAAGGAACAAACCCGGCGGCTTCGCTCGTAAGATCGATCCCTGTTTTCGATCCTAAACCGAACCTTCGCATCCACCCACCAAGTCGATCACTTCCTAACCCTACAAACGACTCATATCCTCCGCCGATATAGTAAAAAAAGGTGTTGACAGACCACGCGATCGCTTTGCGTACATTCGTGACCCCGTGTCCTCCCGCCTTCCAATCCGGAAAAAACCACGGTCCCACATGAATCCCTCCTACGGATAGAACGCTCGTGACGGGAGTGATGATCTTCTCCGCTAATGCCGCCGCCGAAATCACGATTTTGATCGTAGAGCCAGAGGGATACATCCCTGCAAGCGCTCGTGCAAAAAGTGGTTCATCTGGATCATCTGCTAACGCTCGATACACCGTACTCGATACGTTCCCGGAGAAAAAATTATTATCATATCCCGGCCAAGACACAAGGGCGAGTACGCTTCCATCACGTGGATCGAGGGCAACAATAGCTCCTCGCGTTGCTTGGGCTCGAGCGAGCTGCGTCTTGAGAGCCTGTTCTGCAACAAGCTGTAGACGGCTGTCGAGCGTGAGTCGCATCTCTCGCCCGTCGATAGACGCTATTTCTCGGAGAGCCGTTTGACGATGTCCAAACGCGTCTACTTCGCTAATCTCTTCCCCCACCGTCCCACGCAACTCGGTTTCGTAGACACGTTCAATCCCAATTTTTCCCATTTCATCCGCACGGCGATATCCCATCGTGCGATGAGCCTCAAACTCTTCTGGAGATATTTTGCTGACGTATCCCAACACATGCGCCAGACTTTCGACGGTTCCTCCTAATGGATAACGCCGCTTTGGGCGTATTTCTAGATGAAATCCTGGCAACTTTGGCAACACAACCGCCCAAGAAAGCGCCTGTTCGTAAGGCACCGCATCTGCCACCAAAATCGCCTCATCGCGCCCAAACCCTGTTGGCGTAGAAAGCGCCCGAGTTTCGGCGATGCTTAACCCCAACAAACGAGCCGCTTGCCCAAGCTCTAGGGAAAGCTCCTCCCCCTTCGCGAGTTCGCGAGGGGTCATCGTGACTTGAAAACGGGGCACATTATCTGCAAGGACGACCCCTTTTCGATCGCGAATAATTCCTCGGCGTGGCCAAAGGGGTACCTGACGCAGCCGATTCGCTTCCGAGAGTTGCACGTAGTGCGTCCCTTGAATGCCTTGGACCCAAAATGCCCGCGTCAGTAACCCCGCAAGCACGAGCCCCACGCACAGATATACCGTCAAAAAATGACGTCGTTCGAATGTCTGTCCTATATACAAAGGACGTTCGCGTACAGAGGTAAGGTCTGCCTCGTAGAGCACTTCGTGACGAACGGTCTCTTCTCGTTCAAGGGAAACGTGCCACGTTTGCTCCTGTGCCTTGGGGACAAAAAAGAATCGACTATCCATAGGGCATCTGTGATCCACGACGCGAGAACGATCCAAAAAGATGTTTGGTGAAGAACCCAACTATTAAAAATCCAATCGCTGTCACGAACCCCTCAAACAAGAGAACCCTTCCTCCCTGTGCCCATCCCCAACTCCTTCCTATGGACCCATTCTCCCAGCCGTAGAGAATCACCCCGACTCCTTGATCTAAGATGGTCAACGCTCCTGCAAGAGCCACGGCTGTATACAAAGAACGATTCGTCAGCCAACGACGAAACAGATATGTCCCAAGGAGCGCAAGACAAAACAGACGTGCTGTGTGGAGTTCAAACGGATAGAATGCATAACTATCCAATACGATCCCCGCCGCAAGGGCAAAAACAATCGCCCGTGTTGGCTGAAGCGCCATGCAGAGCAAGACGATGCCCGGTATCACAAAGCCCACCCCCTCATCTCCAAAAAAAAAGGGAACAACCCCAAGAGAGCAGACTCCCGCGACGATTCCTAAAAGAATGAACCCTATGAGACCACGCATAGAAAAACCCTACCGCCCTGGCCGTAAGATCGCAACGGTCGTTAAACGATGGAGCCCAACAAGCGGCTCGATCGCCGCCGTAAGAAACGGGTCCGTAGATTTTCCATTGACCCGATTGATGATCCCAAGGGGCAAGTTTCCCGGCACCTTTTCTTCTGTACCGGCCGTCACCAAGAGGTCATCTTTCTCGAGTGTTTCCGAGGGGGGGATATAGGTAAGAAGCGCTGCTCCGTTTCCGCGTCCCTCAACCATTCCGACAAGATGAGGTCGCATTCCAGGAGAAGCAGCTGTACGTGCGAGTGGATCCGTAAAAATCTCCAGCACCGAGTCATGTTCGTTGGTCGTTAAAATCTTTCCCACAAACACCCCGTTCCCTGTGATGACCGCCTGCCCAACCTCCACCCCATCTTGTGTTCCTCTATCAAGTAAGAAATGCATGCGACCACGCTGAAGATCTCGGCTCACCACACGCGCTCCTATCCCTTCATGTTTTGATGTCTGCAAGAACCGTGCTTGAGCTTGCAACGTTCTGTTTTCATCTTCGAGAGCCTGCAACCGAGCCCGATCTACTGCAAAACCGGCCACGCGCCCCTCAAGAGAACGTAACTCTGCTTCTGAAGCGCTTGACCGGCCGCTCCAAGCCCGCACACGTTCTGCCGTTCGAGCAGAACCCTGTATAAGAGGGCGCGTCATCCAACGAACAGCACTCGCAAAAGGGCGCAGAGCCCCCGTAAGAAGCAAAAGCAACAGAACAGAGAGAATGCCTCCAAGACTAAAAACCGTGCGTGCACTCATAGCTCATGGAGAAAAATCCTCTACGCACCCGGAATTCGATCTGTCGCCGGAAAAGCGACATCCGCCAAGAGAGCCTTGTTTTCAAGGAGAGCCCCCGTTCCCATCGCAACAGCTGTTAAAGGATCCGTCGCCACACGAACAGGTAGTCCCGTTCCTCGACTAATCGCCGTGTCTATCCCTCGTAACAATGCACCTCCCCCAGTGAGGACGATCCCCTTTTGATAAATATCTGCCACAAGTTCCGGAGGGGTGATCTCCAAGATGCTCTTGACCTGTTCAACAATCGCCTTGACAGACCGAGCGAGGGCCTCTCGAATCTGCGCATCGTTGACAAGGATTTCCCGTGGGAGGCCACTCAACATGTCACGGCCACGCATCGATGTTTCCATGGGCTCCGAAAGCTCCACCGCAGAACCGATAGACATCTTAATCTGCTCCGCGATGCCCTCTCCCAAAAGGAGGTTGAACACATCTCTCGCGTATTGAGCAATATTTTTGTTCAATTCTTCTCCCGCGATCGCACTACTCTTTGCTGTGACCACACCATTGAGCGAGATCACCGCAACTTCTGTGGTTCCTCCTCCGATGTTAACCACCATATTTCCAAGAGGACTCGTGATGTCCATCCCTGCTCCAATGGCTGCAGCGATAGGCTCCTCGACAACAAGAACGTCGTGGGCGCCCGCACTCATTGCGGCATCTCCTACCGCCTTTCTTTCTACCTCCGTCACATCCAGAGGCACAGAGACAATCACCCGAGGACGAGGAATCACGAGCGAGCGATCATCGTGAACCTTATCGAAAAAGTAACGTAGCATTTTTTCTGTAACCTCAAAATCGGCAATGATTCCGCGTTGCAATGGTCGTGTAACCAAAATATGTGGTGGAGTTTTTCCCAACATGGACCTCGCGTCCTCCCCCACGGCTAAGATACGACCATTTCGCCGGTTGATGGCAACGACAGAAGACTCATTAACAACAATGCCCCGGCCCTTCACAAAAAGCAGGGTGTTCGAAGTTCCGAGATCAATCCCGATCTGTTTCGTGAAGTTCCGAAGGATGCGTCGCCACATACGAGGGGATCATAGAGAGGGATCCCGAAGAACGCAACCAAAAATCAATCCTACATCCGACGATGCTCTTCCATAGAAACAAAAAGGTATTCAACCACGCTTATGCAGGTAAAAATGGCAAGAATATTCAACCAGGTGAGCATCCCCTGTGCGGACAACGCCAGGCTCGAAACGGCGACCAAAGAAAGCAGTATTCCATGACGGAAAGAAATGCGCGCTTCTCGCATCACAAGACCCTTTCGTTTTAAACAGAAGACTCTGTAGAGCGCCCCCATCACAGAAACGGTCCCAAAGAGTGCGGCGAAGAGGGTAATATAAAATAAAGCTAATCCTACGGCGCCCGTTTCTTGAGGATCGACACGTTCCAAGACCAGGAACCAGCCGAACCAAGCAACGAGGCTTGTCCCAGCCATGGTCCAAAGATAGGCTCTAAAACTCATCGCTGTTTGCATGAATACAGTGTACAGGAGAAAAGCGTATCTCAAAAATCAAACGGACACAGACACGATCTTTTGCACGACCTTGCTCCCGAGGATGCGATTAATTTCATTCTGAATCTGTACACGCTGCATCGTGAGTTCCTGGAGGGCCGCCCCTGAAGACGAGCCAAGTTTTAACACCCCTTCAGAAAATGCGACAACACGAATATACGCCGCTTTTTCCTCTCCCCAAAGACGATGAATCGTCTGCTGCGCTTCATAGATCACTCGCGCTGCCATCGCCTGTTCAGAAATACCGGCAGAACGAATCGCCGCGGGCAACAATCGTCGAATGGGTTCGAGGGGCATACAATCTCAACAAAAAAGCTTAGAGCTTGCGAAACTCGCACACGTGCTTAAAATCACAATAGCGACAGGTAAATGGTTCGGGCGTGGGTTGATAATCAGAGCGCAAAATATCATCCATGCGCATCTCAAGCTTCTCGATGAATGCTTCCCGCGCTTTTCCGACGAGGGGCTCTACGACCCGCTCCTCCCAGTCTATCACATAAATATAGGTCAACCGGCTTACCCGTAGCCCCCGTTCTTCGAGGGCAATTTGATACAAATATAGCTGCTCTTTATCTTCTGCGGCCAAGGCATCTTTCGCCGTTCCTGTTTTGTAGTCCACGACCATCACCGTCCCATCCGTAAGCTGATCCACTCGATCTATCTTGCCTTTGATGGAATGCGTGCCAAGAACAAGGGTAAAGTCTTTCTCGATCTCCAGAATCGTTGGGGCACATTCCAGATACGCTCGATGAAGAGCGCGAACCGCTTGCTGCCCCTTCTCATAGTACTCATCGTGACGCTCACGTGTTTCATACCAGGCATCTATCCACGCCCCCTCTAACAACTTTTGCCCCTCTTCCTCCAAAACACGCAAACCCGTCCCGAGAACTATTGGAACAGCTTCCCCTTCAAACAGGCTCGCTTGGACACAAGAACATCGCTCTCGATGGAGTTCCAAAATACGTTGAAAGGCAAGATGCACCGATTGACCAAAGCTTTTTTGATATCCACCCAGCACGGGGATGCGATATACATGCGCAAATTTGTATTGCAGAGGACATTTTCTAAATGCGGCTAACTGGGTAAAACTGAAGCGGCGCTTCAGAGGAAAAAGCGCTCGTTCCTCAAACGCGGGGGTGAGCGTCACTTCTTCTGGTGGCAGAAGATTTTTTTCAGGATCTTTGGTAAACGCGATCGCTTCAGGAATGGGGAGGCGTGCCTCCGCCCAAAAAGGAGAAGGTTTTTTTGGTCTCGTGCCCCCATAGTCAGAAGCTCCCGTGATGGTGAGGCTGTCTTTTGCCCGTGTAAGCGCAACGTATAAAAGCCTTCGCTCTTCCTCGAGATGCGCATCCCCCTCTTCCATGCGCTCAGCGACCAGCCCGTCCGGAAGCGGAATGGACTCCGTTCGAGCGCGAGAGGGAAACCGTTGCTCTACAAGAGACACCACATACACATGCGCAAATTCGAGCCCTTTTGCCGCGTGTACGGTCAAAATCTTCACAAGCTCCGGACCTGACTCCGGGTCTGTCTCGAGCGCACCTTCCTCTCCACTTTCGATTTCAAGGCGCAGCTCATCTAAACATCCTTTTAAGGAGGGATCTCTTGTTGTCTGCTCATAGCGCTTGATGCGTTCCGCAAAACTATTCAACCACTGCAAGGATTCTCGCTTTTTCCCCTCCTCCAATAAAAGGATCGTCTTAAGATAGCCGCTTTGTTCAAGAGCGATTTGGAGTATTTTAAGGGGAGGATCACGTCTTGCTTGCGTCGCTAAACGCTCCACATCTTCTACGAGCGTACGTAGCGTCTTGAGGCCAGATAGTTGTATTTCAACGCCTTCACGCTCCTCGCGAGCGATCTTCATCACCGCTCCCCACAACGAAACCCCCTTGCGCTGTGCATACTGTATAAGCTCCGCTCGATCATGAGCCGAAACCGTGTAGCAAGGCAGTGCCAGCGCCCGCCATACCATCGAGGATTCATGATACCCATCGATAAGAGAGAGAAGAGCGATCACATCCAAAATCACCGCTTTTGCATACAAACCACGAAGGGCCATGAACTGAAATGGAACCCCTCGCCGCTCACAGGCCCGAATAAAAGGTTCGGCCCCATCATTAGAGCGAACGAGGAGAGCAAAATCATTCCATGTGGTACCGGGTTTTTTCTTTTTTTCGCAGATGTCTGCCAGAATAGCCTCCGCTTCTTCGTCCACACTTGGGGCCCAGATCGTTTCGGGCACAGAACCGCTCCCACGAACCGCCACCAGCTGCTTTGAGAGCCCTGTATCCTTCAATTTCACCTCAAGTCGATGAGGATTGTTTTGACAAATCACCTCATAGGCCATGTCTAAAATTTCCCGTGTAGAACGATAGTTTTCCGTGAGCGCAACGGTGACACTCTCTGGAAAATCATCACGAAACTGGAGAATATTCGCAAGCGAGGCCCCGCGAAACTTGTAGATCGCCTGATCATCATCCCCAACGACCGTCAGATTTCGACGTGTTCCAGCCAAGAGTTTTATCAGTTCATATTGCGCCCAATTCGTGTCCTGAAACTCATCAACCATGATATGGGCGAATTGCGTGCGGTACTTAGAAAGAATCGCTGGACGCTCCTGAAAGAGCCGCAACGTCTCTAAGATCAGATCGCCAAAATCAAGACACCCTTCTTCCAGAAGAATGGTTCGATACACCCGATAGATCTCCGACAGCTCTCGCAACCGTTTCCGCTCATCTTGTGCCGCGTCACTTCTGTTTTCAGGCTCAAATGCTTCCACGAACGCCGCATAGCGCTCTGGAGTTACCCCCTCATCTTTCGCCCGAGAGATGTGCTGTAATAGGGCACGGAGAAACTTCATCGGGTTCCCTAAAGGACGATAATACTCGAGAGGAATTTCGCGAAATCTTCGTTTCAGAAGCAACCACGCGTCTGTGGTCGCAAGCACGCGGAATGTATCAGGCAACCCTATTTCAAGAGCATGTGCTTCCAAAATACGCTGACAGAACCCATGAAACGTAGAGATCCAAAAGTCATACGTCCCCGTTGGCAACAATGGTAAAATTCGATCTTCCATCTCTCCCGCTGCTTTTTCCGTAAAGGTAAGGGCGAGAATGTGTTGAGTTTTTATCTGCCCCCCCTCTTTTGCGAGTAAATACGCGTATCGTCGTGTTAAAACGGTAGTCTTCCCGGTTCCAGCACCCGCCACAATCAACAAAGGTCCGTGTTCGTGAGCGACGGCTTGGGTCTGCGCTCCATTCAGCCCCTCCAAAAGAGACGAGGTCATGTGCCGCGATTGTGCATGAGAAGCGCCTACCTGCAAAGCACACACCTCTTCCGTTTCATCCAAGACGTAATTGCTTCGAGAGCGCTCTATACGTAGGGATTGTTTTTGCAACCAACGCCCAAAACCGCCTTGAGTGGTTCATCTCTTTCAGATGGCAGAGTTCGTGAACGACAAGATAATCCGCGAGGGCGTCGGGTAAAAAAAGAAGACGATAGCTAAAACGAATGGCCCCATGCTCAGAACAGCTCCCCCAACGTGTTCGAGGGTTTGTGATCGTAATTTTTTTCGCCGTCCATCCATAAATGGAAGAAAAATATTCGACACGTTCTTTGGCAAGTAGGAGAGCTCGTCCTTTGTGATGTTGGTATTCCTCTTTGGAAGGAGGAGGGGCTAAAAAAATACGTTCTCGCATCTTTTTGCGTTGCGTCTCGATCCAAGGCATTTTTTCGCGGATTAATCCCTCAATGGTTGCATGAGAAACACGTTCTGAAGCAGAAACATGCACTCCTCCTTGAGGGTCAATTCTGAGACGAATAGATCGCATTCCTCTACGCTGATGCAGAGTGTAGATCACAACAGGCCTGTTTCGATAGCATGGCGAATTTTTGCCATGAGCTCAAGATAGAAGCGCAGGTTCAACATGGTTGCGAGTCGCAGCGCAAGCATCTCATCTATCGAAAAAAGATGACGAAGATATCCCATCGTGTAGCGATGTAGCTCTTCATCGATCGTATGCACGACACCACCCAACTCTTTCTTGGGGACAAGGGGCTCCTGTGAGGACTTCCATTTTTCGTTTGTCACGTGAATCACTTCATAAAAATCCGAGCGAGTAAGATCCTCATGCACAAAACGATAGATACTTCCATGACGCGCGTTTCGTGTGGGCAACACACAATCAAACATGTCGATACCACGTTTTACGTAACCAACGATCTCATGAGGTTGTGCTCCTCCCATGAAATATCGAGGACGATGGGTAGGTAGCTCAACCATCACACCATCCAACACGGTGCACGCCTCTTCGAACGGCTCGCCCACAGAGAGTCCTCCAATGGCATATCCATCAAACCCAATTTCGACCAGGGCCTGTGCACTTTTTTTGCGCAACGTAAGGTCCGTGCCGCCCTGCACAATGCCGAATAACTTTGCCCCAGGGTTTAGAGAGGCAGCCTCGTTTGCAAAAAATGCTTCTTGAGAACGACGCGCCCACTCCGTAGTGAGCTCGAGCGCTCGTTCCAGATCTGTTTGCGTAGCCGGAAGTTTTGTACACACATCAAGAACCATGCAGATGTCACTCCCAATCGTCCGTTGAATCTCCACACACAGCTCCGGCGTAAGCCGCATCTTGGCTCCGTCGATATGGGACTGAAACAACACCCCTTCCTTATCGAGTTTCCGGAGACCGGCAAGGCTGAACACCTGGAACCCCCCTGAATCTGTGAGGATCGCCCCTTTCCAGTCCATGAGTTTGTGCAACCCTTCACACGCCTTCAAAACATCAAGGCCCGGACGAAGCCAGAGATGATACGTGTTGGAAAGCAGAATAGGCGAACCAAGCCTTTCTACATCAAACGACGACAACGTCTTGACGGCACCCCTGGTCGCGATCGGCATAAAAAACGGCGTCTCAAGAACGCCGTGTGGCGTCATGAGTGTCCCCCGTCGTGCCGCAGATTCCTTGGACGTGTGGTGAAGCGTAAACATAAAGAGAGGTCAGCAAGACCGAAACCACTTTGTTTTACGAACGGCAAACGCCAGGAACACGGAGACGGCAAATAGCCCCCCAAAGCTTACCCACGCGAACGGATGTCGCCAGGATCTGCCAAGGGCTGTAAAGGTGATCACTCCTGGCAACACCCCCAAGAACGTGGCGAGCATATATTCACGATAACGCACCCGCGTCACCCCACACAAAACACCAACGACGTCGGATGGAAATTGAACGATGCGCATAAACATGACCGTCATAAATCCACGCGTCTCAATAAGCGTTTGATACCGTTGGATCCATCCGGAACGATGCGCCTGCAAAAGGGGCTGGCCAAAATAACGCCCCGCGGCAAAACTCACGCTTGCTGATAGCATCCACCCCGTAAACACAATCGCAGAACCCACGTAGGGGCCATAAAAAGAACCCGTAAGAGCGGCGAGTATCACATTTGGAATGGGCACGATCGTTTGTAGAGCAAAAAGGATCATCACGAGAACAGGCCCCCACGGTCCGGCCCTTTCCAAAAGATGGTGGAGCGCCCGCACAAAATGTCTCCCTGTAAGTCCGTGCGTATGCAAAAAGAAATACCCGTACGCAATCCCTAAAAGGGATAAAGCGAGCAGTGTAGAACGCAGATACTCAGCACGAGAACGTTTAGGCATAGATGTAGGAACGGGTCTACTGTAATTCCTCCTTTTTCTCCTTCAGATAGGCAAAGAGTTCTTCGAGCATATTGAGTATCGTTTTAAACGGTGCTTCAATGATAAAGTCAAAAAACAACACGAGCACGTTGACACGAGAGACCTGCATCGAAAGATATTGTCCTGCTCGCAGAACAGGCAACATGAATAGATCAATCACGACGGCCCGCAAAGAATCTTGTTCACGCATCACAGCATATTCTCGAGCAGCAAGACGTAAACGATACGCAAAAAAACTTACGACGCACAAAAAGAAGAGAAAAATCACCATGCTCACCCAGGTGAACTGCAAGAAAGATAAGCCGAAGACAACCCCTCCAAACGTCGCACAAAATGCCAACGCATAGACAATGCCAAAGCCTATCCTCCCAAAAAGAGTCCGCTCCTTTGGAATCTTTATTTCGCGACCTTTTATCCCTTCCGTGGATAAAAGCTCCTCCACTGCCTTCAAAATCCGATCTGTATTCTCTTTTCCAGGGACACGCGTCAGTATTCCAACAAAAGACATGAGAAGCGCAGGAAAAAGCACATTAATGACTAATGCCCCAACATGAACTTGCGCATACAATATGCGCTCAAATGGAATCTCGATCGCAAGTGCTAGCAGCATCTTGCTCATAAAAAGATAGATGATCGAACGCCACGTTCCCCGATGCAGTCGGTCTTTAGATAGTTGGTAGCGTTTTTCTGCGATCTTCATGATTTCTTGCTTGAGCTCCGGAGTGAGTTCGGACAGTGATTTTGCTAGGTTTGGTTTGGCCTCAAACACATCGCGCAGAAACGCTAACGCCACGCCCCAAGGCTTTACGGCCATCAAAAATTTTTGACCTAATGGATGTCGAACCTGTTCCTCTACTTCTTGCTGAACACGAACCATTCGTACAGCCATCTCTTGTGGAGAACGGATCCAGGAACGCGGATCCATCCATGTTGAGATATAAAATCGAATCAAACGGTATCCAAGCATTTCTTCATCAGCCTTGAAGAGCACTCGGTGACAGGCAATGTAGACCTGAAGACGCCGCACCGTTTCATCCAACGCCCCTTCCCGAACACGGATGCGCTCCCCTATCCGATCAAACAAAAACTGCGCCATGGCTTTTGATTGCCCGCGATCGCCAAGCATCTCCTCAAGCTCGGCAGCCACGAGTCCAAGTACCCATTCTTCGTGGCGCAACCCAGCGACCTTGGCAGAACGGACCGCAAAAAACTTGTCGACGACAGGGCGGACCTCCTCTATCAACGTCTCTGGCAACGTATCATTTGGGAGATAGCCCGCCGCAATCAATTCCCGAATAAGGTGCAACGAAACGGAACGAGCATCGCTATCAAACAAGGCACGTCGTTTGAGCATGCGCTCAATGGCCGCCTTACGAACAAGATGCTCGTCTTTATAATCAATCGCATTACGAACCTTTTCGTATAACACAGACACACGGCTCACCGCCGCGTGCACACGAATACGAGCATCCTCCGAAGATGCTTCAGGCATCGGCAGGACCGAAATCGCCTTCAAGAGCCCGGACACCTGCTCCAAAGAAAAGGCATTCATTACAGAAAAGCATAGCGGAAACGGGTGTTTTTGTCACGAAAGCGTCCGAGATACGGACGCACGACCGCTTGTCATATTCAAGGCGATTAGGTAGACTTTTCTCGCTCGCAAAATGGGGACATTATCCGCGCGTTACCTCACTCATCGGGACTGTATCGATCTACAGGTCGATGCATTCACTCCTCGCTCGGGAATCTAACGCAAGCTTAGATTCCTCTCACTCGTCGGGACTGTAGCTCAGTCGGTAGAGCAGTGGCCTTTTAAGCCAACGGTCGTGGGTTCGATCCCCACCGGTCCCACCACACAAGACACCCATCCTAAAAAAGTGGGTGTTTTGTTTTGGCATTGGTACTTCTCCCCTCCTCCTTGATACAATCTGGTTCTATGGAACAAAAAACGACCATCCATCTCAACAAACCATCAACAGAGACCGGCCCGCCCAGACACGAACATAAAAAAGGTGTCGTCACAACAGAGGAAGAATACGATCAGTTTTTTAGAGAATACGATGCGCAGTTAAACCGGCTCGTAAAAAACCTTCATGAAGATGTAAGCGCTTTCGGATCCGATACACCTTCGACGGAAATGGATGTATTTGCCACACAAAAATCCAAAGATTTTTCCAGCTTCCTGGAGCGCATCGGAACCATTGGCCGTGAAACTGAGCAGCGTTTCTTAGATTCAAAAAGAGGGGTAACTCCCTATGACCAAGAAAAAATCGAACAATTCATAAACCCCCTCGCTCTCGTCGCAAGCGCTGGTACCGCTTACCATCAGGCACTCTATAGGTTCTTTCGCCATGATACGCTCACACAAGCACAAGAGGAGGCCTGTCAGTTAGCGAACAAAGGAATGAGAGAACCCTTATTTAAGTATTCATTGCAGACACTGACAACCTATCTAGAAAACGACCAAAAACAAACCGCTGAAAAAAAAGAAGAAGACGACCCTCGCTTCCAGAAGGAGCATGCATGCACCATCATAAAAATGCTCTCGAAACTAGCTGTCCAAACGAGACCAATAGACCTAAACCAATGCCATGATCTTCTTGCGTTTGTAGCAAATAATCACACAATCCTACGAGAACTTGTCCCCGACTGGCATCAGAAAACTCTTTATCCGCTCGCTGAGCGCATCATACAAGCAGGCCACGTCGCCGCCACATCCAAGCAAAATAGCTCTCCAGAGACAATGGCGGCTAGCACCGTTGATCTCGAGCAGGTCGCTCAATGCGCAACCATTTTCGTCCCTTTACTCAAGCAAGAGATCGAAGCAGCTACTACCTTAAGCGCTCTCAGTTCCTGGTACAAGCTCGACCTAACACAGCGTCATGGACATTCAGAAGAGATTCCGCCGCCTCGCTATCTTATAGATCTTGAATCAACCGCTAAAGAACGCACAAATCATCTCTTGCAAGAAAAAGGCTTGTCCGGAGAAATCATGAAAGCTTGGCAGATCTCACAAAAACCTGAAGACATGGGACAGTACGTTGTAGATAACCTTCGGCTCATCGAAAAACTTGAGGAGGCAGCTCCCGGTGCAGCCAAAGCTCTCCATACGGAATTCGGCATTCAAAACTTCGCACGCCAGTCGCTCAGCTTTTGGTTGAAACAATATCAAGAACGGGAAAACTTGACGACTCCTTACGGAGCCCTCCTCTCTCCTGCTGATGATTGGAATGGAGCTTTTAGTAATGGACATTTAGCCAATCTCGTAGACCAAGCCGTGGGACAAATGAAGGGAGAGGTGTTCATTCGTATCATCGAATGCAAAAACAAAGTCGATGCAGTACGAAGGTTACTCCACATGAAACAGCGCTATCAAGCCCCCCAGGGAGGCAACGCCATGTCCTTTGCAATTATTGCAGGTCATGGCTCAAAAAACTCTATCCGCATCGGTCAACCAGAAGCCACGCCAAAAGTCGACTCAGACGAACCGCCTCCCTTAGCAAACTCAGACGAACCGCCTCCCTTAGATGAAGCAATGCCACCCAACATCGATTTGATTACTCCTAGCGATATCGTCGGCCCAGGGATGCGGCGACTAAAAACCCTCTTTCGTCCAGATGCCCCCATCGTCCTTATTTCTTGCTCAACCGGACAAGAGGGAGGGATCGGCGAAACCATGTCTGAAGCCTATCTTGCAGATCTGGCCGCGCCTACCGTTCCAACCCATGTGGAGAGCTGGAATTTTACCGCAACGCCAGAAGGGAAAGTCACGATTAATACTGTCTATATTCGAGAAGAAGGAAAGCCTGGGATATCAACCACCGCTTTTTATCCAGGCAATCGCCCTTCGGAACCACCACCCTTATAAATATGCCGAAGATCTATCACACATGAAGTCCGTCGCCCGATAACCTTCTTGTCTAAAAACATCGATCATTGTAGCGTTGCGCAGCTATCCATAGTGGATGGTGAAGGAGTTTTTACGTATCCCGTGACGCGCTTGTGCGCTTTACGGGAACGTATTTTATTGCTATCGACGGAATCCACTTGGCGGGCCAAAATAGTTCGAACTTCGTTAGCATCGAGAGACCCATCGATCTCTTTCGCTGATCTCACACCCGCCGCCTCTCGCCCCGATCCACAACGACGCTTTCGTCCGGTGGATCGGGGCGTTGTTATTTGAACATTAAGGCCTTATCGTAGGAATATTCACAAAAGGCAGCGTGGTACCAGGAATCATAGTGGTTGGAAGCTTTCCATCCCATTTACGAACCGCCTCTAGCTGAACTTCTAAGGCCTTTAAGGAAACGTACTTCTCGTTGTTGGCCGCATCTGATTGTAGCTTGATAGCGGTTGCCTCTGCTTGCGCTTGAGCGACGCGCTGCTCTGCTTGAATTTTGGCCGTCTTGAGCTCATTTTCGGCCCGTTTAGCGTCTTGTTCTGCTACTTGCTTGCGCTCGATCGCGGCTTCAAAGGCTGGCGAAAAAGTCTCGTTTACCATCGCATACTGCGTCACAACGACATGGCTCGAAACAACCGCGGCACGCACCGTCGCCTCAATCTCGCTCTGCACGGCGGCACGTTGAGCCAATATCTCTTCCGCGGTGTATTTTGCAATGGTTTGCTTGATTCCCGCTTCCAGAGAAGGACGAATAACCTTCTCTTCAACCGTGCTCCCAATATCTTGATAGATCCTCCCCACCTCTTTCGCGTCTAGCTGATACAGAAGCGCGCTTTCAATTTTCACAACTTGGAGATCTTTTGAGTAAGATTCCGAAGCTTCAATCGTAAGCTTATTGGTTTGTACATTCATTTTTACCACCTGATGCATAAGCGGAACTATAAGATGGAGCCCCGGTTCAAATACCTTTCCCTCGAAGGCTCCCCAGCGAAGGAGTACGCCACGTTCTCCCGCGTTCACTGTCGTAAAGGGGTTCAAGATGAGGACGACGACAAAAGCGAACAGCAACGAGAGGCCGACAATCATTTTACGCATAGGTGTGTGTGATAGTGACGGTTGTGAGAGAAAAAGGCAAAAAACAACGCCCGATACAACCAAGTGTGTAACGGACGATGTAAAAAAGAGTATCGCGTGCAACGCCTAGAGCATCCCCTCTTGCCAAAAAGGCTTTGGAAAAAGCCGTAGAGTAGGCAGCGCGATGGCGATAGCCATTATGATCAGAAGCCCAGCCACAATCTTGATAGGCGATCCGATCCCCGTGTCTGTATCCAATTCGTGGATTTCTTCATGCAAACCCATCGAAACCAGTTGTGTTGAGAACACAAGGAGCATAGCTCCGACGCCCCACGCCGGAGCGTGTCTTCCAATTCCGAGACAGAGTCCTCCAAAGAAAAGGATCATCCCAAGAAGCGCGATCCAGTCATGATCAATCAGACTTCCATCATGAAAACGTCTGTGGTGGTGTCTGGTCGTAATCATTTCGATCCCGAACACGACCGGTATGATCTCGGTACTTCCTGTCATCACGGCAACCAACAGCGTGAGCAGAAGCATGCCCAATAGATGAGCGAAGTTCTGAGTGAATCTGTTCATGTCAACTACCTCCTATGAGGACCCTACAAAATCGCTGTCTTACCGTCAATCTTTTTCAAAAAACAGACGATTCGACGAAGAAACGCCTCTGCGATATCTTGGACGCACCTATGACGATGCTCACCTGCGGTTTACATGATCCACACGGAGGCCTTTTGTGGATCGCCAAAAAATATGCTGACGTTCTCACGAAGATCTTTCATCATGTCCACATGACCGCTTCCCCCAATACGGATCCCGAACTCCTTATATGGCTCCAAGAGCACGGATGCACGATCCATCATCGAAGAACCAACAACATTCCACAAACCTACTTCGAGGCCATACAACGCGGAGTTGAAACAAAAGCAGAGACCATTTTTTATTGTGATGCAGACCGTGCCCTTCACTGGGCTCGAACCTATCCAGCGGAATTAAAACGTGCCGCCGCTATGGCCACAAAAGCAGACTATTTTGTTGGAATGCGTGGACCAAAAGAACACCAGTCGCATCATGACGCGCTGTATTACACCGAACAGCTTCCCAACGCGATCATTTCCGAACGCATGGAAGAGAAGATGCGGCGAGATTATCTCTCTGGCTGCTATGGGTTCTCTCAAAAAGCCGCAACGTACATCGTAAAACACATGAAAGCAGACTCATTATCTCTCTATGGTGATTGGCCTCTCATTATGAAGCGCCATGGGTTCAAGCCCACCTACCGTATTTGTAAAGGGCTTGGATGGGAAACGCCTGATCAGCACACAGACGATGTCGAACGCCTAGGAAGTGTCGACGCATATCGTGAGTGGCTTTCATCTCCCGCCGAATGGAAAAGGCGCGCCAAAATGGCGCTCGAGTTTGTAGAAAAAATCACGCCAAATTCATAGACAACAAAACCACCTTTCGGTGGCTTTTGTCGGTGGTGGGCACTGTGGGATTCGAACCTACGACCCCCTCGGTGTAAACGAGGTGCTCTAACCAACTGAGCTAAGTGCCCGTGATCTATGCATGTGGTGGGCGAGGAGAGACTCGAACTCTCATACCCTTACGGGCGTTACCACCTCAAGGTAGTGCGTCTACCAATTTCGCCACTCGCCCATCACCTGAACAGATCGCGCCGAGAATACCAAGATCGATTTAATCTGACAAGCGCTTGCCCGTAATAAGCTTCAGCTTTTTTGGAAGGATGGAAAATGTAAACAAGGTCCCCGTGTACCCCTGTCCATCAATAAAGACCTGAAACGGCGTGTCAGACTGCATCGTTCCCGCCTCTAAAAATACTTTGGTTTCTGTGAGCGTCTTTTTTTTCCATCCCCACCCTCCTTTTTCTTCTGCTTGCGCCTGCAGAACCACTTCAAGCTTTCCATCTAATGGATTCGAGATCAAACCACCCGTTCCTCCGCTGGCAAGATTCCGAATGGCAATCGCTCCTCGAACGGATGGACGCAAACGATATGCCCCTCCCACATCAATGCTCGCCGTCGTATCTGGAGCCGTCACATCGAACAGAAAAGGCCGATCGTTAATCTCTCCGATATCAAGAGACTCAATCAACCGCGCCGCGATCACATCTACCGCCTTTGGACCGGATGGGATACCCAGCAATGCTCCGATAACGGAAGGACCTATAGGTAAAAAACCCATCGTCGCTTCGAGCTCTGGAAACAAAGGGGTGAGGTGTTGCAAGAGACGATCGGAACCGACCACGATGATGTTTTTAATCCCCTGTTTTTCAAACTGTGCCACGATCTTTTTTGGTTCAGAGAGCGTAGACGCTCGCATGATCGTTGACTCAATGCCTCGTCTCGCGAGTTCGTTCTCCATCTGCCCTAGATCGCGCTGCCATCGCGCATCCATCAACATCTCGTCATACACATAAGCAAACGCTGTGTTCATACACAAAACGCCTTACGCACCAACTCTAGCCACGGCTCGCGCTGGCACACTTACCGGCTGTCGTTCGACGGATGGAACCCCCGCCATTAAGCGTCCTTGAAACAACGCCCCCGCCTCAATCGAGATCACCTGTGCGGTGACATCTCCCGTGACTTTGGCCGTGGCTCGAATCTCACAGCGATTCTTGATCGTCATGTTTCCTTGAACCACTCCTGCAATGGCGGCTTCCGCCGCATGAACATCTGCCTCAATCACCGCCTCTGGACCAACGGTAAGAGCGCCCGTTGTCGTGAACGAGCCTTTCACGTGGCCTTCAACCACACAGTCGCCCTGTCCTTGAAAATTCCCTTCAAGCGTCACCCCACGAGCAATCATCGTTGGCTGAGAAGAGGTATTGGTAGATTTTTGAAACATAGTAAAACCGCCCAGCACAAAACATGTGCAATAAAAGAGCGTACACCTGGACGGATAGTTTTGAGTGTATCACATCTCTTCGGGTGTCGGGATGCCAAGCAACCGAAGTCCATTCGATAACGCCGTTTTTGCTGTCTGAACCAAGGCAAGGCGCTCATAGCGCGCCGATCCTTGCGCAGAAAGCACCGGAACATCTCGATAAAACGCGCTCACCGCTTGAGCCATTTCTAAACACCATTGTGCCATGACGGATGGTCGCAACTCTTTTGCGGCTAAGGCGACTTTCTCAGGTAATTGTGCAATTTTTAAGACCAAGTCCTTTTGTGCTGCCTCGATGATAGCCACGTTTTCCTCTCCCATTTCAACCCGTCTTCCCTCCGTCCCTTTTCGCAGAATCGAAGCGAGTCGCGTCACAGCATACTGACAATAAGGGCCGGTGGCACCTTCGAACGAGAGAGCCTGCTCCATGTCAAAGGTGAAAATCCTGTCTGGATCTTGTTTCAACATCGCAAAGATGATCCCGCCTAGGGCCAAATCCCAAGCGCGTTTTGCTAATTCCGTACCTTGAATATGTTCGTGACGTTTACGAATCTCCTCCTCAGCATACGCTAATACGCCATCTCGTAGCCCCTGGTACGTCACAATATTTCCTTTTCGACTCGACATCGCACCATCCTTCAACGTAACCAGTTCATAGCACAGAGCTTCAAATAGCTGTTTGTGCCCAAGAAGCTGCAGCACCCGACCCAACTGACGAAAATATAGATTTTGTCGCTGATCTACAACCGCATAACCGCGAGTAAGATCTGGATAATCTCGCAGCTTCTCTTCCGCTAGCGCAAGATCTTTGGAGGCGTAAAGAAGATTCCCATCCGTCTTTCGAATCAACATCACTCCGAGCTTTTCCTGCTCCAAGTCAACCACCAGCGCTCCCTGACTACGAACGGCCACCTTTTTCTGCTCCAGCTCATTCACCACTTCCTGTGCACGATCAATAAGGTCAGATTCAAAATACATCTTTTCAACTTGCACATCCAACTCCTGAAAAATAGAGCGAAGTTCGTCAATACACCAATCACGTGTCGTGCGCCACAAAAATTCATACGCTGCGTGGTGTGCTTCGAGCTGCGATTGGACATAGGAGATATCCGCTTCCAGATCAGGCTGCTCCTCAAGGAAACGTGTGGCCTCCGTGTATAGTTGGCCTAGATACCGTCCCGTTTTTTGTTCGATAGAAAACGCTGCACAGAACGCTTCAGCGTGAGCTAGCTCAAACGACCGAAGATCCAATCTCGCTTCGTGCAACATCCACCACAACGTCTTCGCAACATTCGCCCCAAGATCATTTACGTAGCTCACCGGAACAACGGGTTTGCCAACCGCTCGCAAAAGCGAAACGAACGCTCGACCCGTAATAAAATTGCGCAAATGGCCTATATGCACTTCTTTGTGCGTATTTGGGTTAGCATATTCAATCAAAATTCGACCATGTGAAGGTTCACCCGTGCTCGTTCCAAACTGATCCCCTTGTTCACGGACCACGTGAATGGTCTGAGACATGACATCTCGTAAACGCAATCCAACATTTACATACGGTCCAGCCGCCACGAAGGTCATTCCTTCGACGTTCATTGTTTGCAACTGTTTGACCAACTCTTTCGCTACCTCGGTCGAACTCATCTTTCGTATCTTTGCCTGCTTAAAACAAGCGAACGAAAAGTCTCCCAACCTCGTGTCAGGTGGAATGGTAATCTCGCTCGCCATAACGGTTGCGCCGAGCGCTTCAGAGAGACAAGCAGCGACCTCACTCGTCCATGTCTGCCAAAGTGTTTGAGCCATACCTACGCTTTCACGACCTTCACAAAAAACCGCTTGCCTTTTTGAATGACAACCCCCTTCTCAGTTGGTTCCACAATCGCCTTCACATCCGTTACTACTACATCCTCAACCTTAACGCCACCCTGTTCAACTTGACGACGCGCGTCCGTCTTTGAGTCGACAAGGCCTGCCTTCACGAGAATCTCAACCAACGACAACGCCTGCGAAAGCAAAAGCTTCGGCACCTCTTCCGGCTGCTCGCCTTGGCTGTGCACTCGGGTAAACGCCTCTGCCGCTTGCTTTGCCGCCTCCTCTCCCCGTAATCCTTCGACGATCTGATACGCCAAATATCGCTTCCACTGCATAGGATTCTCCCCTTTTTGTAACGAAGTTTTCACTTCAACAAGCTCCTCTTCCGTTTTCTGCGTACAAATTTCAAAACCTGGCACGATCATCTCGTCTGTCCAGCTCATCACCTTGCCATACATCTCTTCCGGCGCATCCAAAACTGACACCATGTTTCCTTCGGACTTCCCCATCTTTTTCCCCGTTGGATCAACAAGCAACCGATTGGTCACCACGAACTTTTCTTTGTGTTTGATCGTCTTCATCAGCGTACGACCTGCCAACATGTTGAAGGTTTGATCGTTGCCCCCTATTTCCAGGTCCACGTCGAGTGCTACAGAATCGTATCCCTGCATCAGGGGATACAAAAATTCATGCACGTGGATAGGTTTTCCCTCTTCCATGCGTTTTTTAAACATGTCACGCTCGAGCATTTGTTGAACGGTAAAGCGTGAGGCGAGATCGATCACATCCGCAAAGGACATCTTTGCCAACCACTCACTGTTGAATCGTATCTGTGCAGGATTCGGGCCATCAAACCGTAACAGACGGTTCGCCTGCTCTTGATATCGCTTACAGTTCGCCAGGACTTCTTCTCGTGTCAAAGGCTTTCGCGTAGCTGTCTTATCCGTTGGATCGCCGATCATCGCGGTAAAATCCCCAACAAGGAGAATGATCTGATGGCCAAGCGCCTGAAGTTCAGCCAGCTTTTGCAACGGAACCATGTGACCCAAATGAAGTGTTGGACCCGTAGGATCAATCCCATGATAGACTCTAAGCGGCATTCCAGAGGAAAGTCGTGCGCGCAACGCATCAGAAGACGGGTAGATGTTTTCTACCGCGTGGGTTAAAAACCAATCGATGCGGACTTGATGGAGAGAGGGCATACAAGAATCGTAGCTTATGAACCAATTTTCTTCGAGAGGACCTCGTGTTTTGCGCGTGCTTCTCCTAAGTTTTTACGCATTGTTTCAACCACGTGCGCGGGAGCTTTTCGAACAAATGCGTCATGGGTAAGTTTTTGTTCCAAGGACGCAACATACTGCTCGACCTCTGCCAGATCTTTGTGTGCTTTTTCTTTTTCCGCTTCTTGATCAACCGCTTCTTCTACATTGAGTGCGATAGAGACGGGACCGGAAACAATAACAGGCCAATCTACGGGAAGTGTTTCAACAACACGCAAAGATTCTGCGCGCGTAAGACGCTGCATCCAAGATCTATTTTCTGCCAGTGCTCCCAAAAGATTCTGTGGAACATTGAGGCAGAACAAAACCTCCTTGGAAGGTGGCGTATTTTGTTCTGCGCGCAACCGACGCATCTCTGTCACACAGAGACGAAGTATTTCAAACCTTTGCATCTCGTCCCTATCGTAGGAGAGCGCATCAAACGTTGGCCATGGGGCAACCATCACCATTCCTCGATCAAAACGATCGTAGATCGTTTCTGTCACAAAGGGAGCAAAGGGATGCCACACGACAAGAAGTCGTTCCAAAAGGAATAATAAAAGATCCTCCTTATCTTTTTCGACTTTTGCAATCTCAAGATAGGAATCTGCGAAATCACTCCACGTAAATGCACGCAGTTTTTCTAGCGCCAAAGAAAAGTCTTGGTGCTCCATCAACACCTCAACTTCAGACACCGTCGCCTCAAAGCGAATAAGAATCCAACGATCAGCCATCGTGACCGCTTTCACCGTATCCACGTGCCGCGCACCTCCAACCGTTGTAAAAACAAAACGGGAAATATTCCATATTTTATTTACAAGGTTTCGTGCCGCCTCCACTTTTTCGACATAATACCTCGCATCATTGCCAGGGGTGGTTCCTGTGAGCAGGCTCAAACGAAGCGCGTCACACCCATATTCTTTGATGATGGTGAGCGGATCAATGCCATTGTCAGAAGATTTTGAAAACTTTTTCCCCTCTTTATCCCGTAAAATACCATGGATATAGACGTCCGAAAACGGGATCTGTTTGAGCGCATACGTGCTCATAAGAATCATCCGCATCAACCATAAATACAGAATCTCATACCCCATTTGTATCCACTTTGTAGGATGAAACGCCGTTAAATCAGCGTTCTCTCCCGGCCACCCAAGCGTTGAAAATGTCCAGGAACCAGAGCTAAACCAGGTGTCGAGCGTATCTTCCTCTTGTGTCCAACCCTCTCCCTCTGGTTTTTGTCCGACCGCAATTTCCTCCCCTCGATACCACGCAGGAATGCGATGTCCCCACCACAGTTGGCGCGATAAGCACCAATCTCGAAGGTGCTCAACACGATCAAGATAGAGCTTCGTGAAACGCTCCGGGGTTACGTGTACTTTTTGTGTTGCCTCTGCATTCAAGCCGCTCGTCACAGCTTCCCGCATCAAGTCACGCAGAGTCTTGTGTCGACCTGGAATTTGTTTATTCACATCCAACCACCACTGTGTCATCGGAATAGATTCGATCACATCTCCATATCGATCCGACGTTCCGACGCTTTGCGTAACCTCTTGTTCCTCTATCAACAAATCACGTTCTTTTAACCAAGCGACAAAGAGAGCCCGAGCCTCTTGCGCCGTCTTGCCTTCGTAGGCAGGACCCGCTGCCTGTGTCATGCGACCATCTTTCCCGATCACGGGAATGAGATCGATTGGTTCACCTTTTGCTTTTTGTTTTTCAAACATCCCAAAATCAATCGGGCTATGTGCCGGCGTAACCCCAAGAGCGCCTGTACCAAACTCCGGATCAACCCCATCATCCGCAATAATCCGAATACGAAGGGGCGTTTCTGCTCCCAGGTCTACCGTGAATACCCGACCTACATACTGTTGATATCGTGCATCATCCGGATGAACAGCAACGGCCGTATCTCCAAGCTTGGTCTCGGGACGCGTTGAGGAGATCGTAATCGGAAAATCTTTGTTGTACTTAAATGTATATAAAATAGATGGTCGTTCTACAAAGACGATCTCATCATCTGAATGAGTGGATTGCCCTTTCACAGACCAATGAACGACCCGATACCCACGATAGATGAGTCCATCTTCATACATGCGTCTAAACAGTTCATTTACCGCAACATTACGAACATCATCGAATGTGTAGGCGAGGCGACTCCAATCACAACTCGTACCCATCTTTCGAATTTGACCCAAGATCGTTGCTTTTGAACCTTCTGCAAACACACGAATCTCCTCAAGCAGCTTTTCACGACCAAGTGTTTCTCGTGGATGTGCAACCCCCTCCGCAATGAGTTTTTTTTCAACGCGGGCCTGGGTCGCGATAGCGGCATGATCAGTTCCTGGCATGAGCAACACCCTTTTGCCTCGCAATCGTTGATAACGGGCCATCACATCCATGAGCGCATTTTCAAGGGCGTGGCCCAGATGCAAGATCCCTGTCACATTTGGAGGTGGCATCATGATCGCGTAGGGTTCGCCCCCCTGATACCGTTCAGGCAAACGATCGGGATTAAAGAATCCCGAGGCTTCCCAGGCAGCATAAATCGCATCCTCTCCAAGAGATGCGTCGTAAGCCTTCGAGAGGTCTTGTGACATAGAAACCATTTGAGCTTACGCGAAGAAATATATCTTGCCAACCATACTCGCACCACAACCGGCACCCTTGACATGAAGGTATTTTCGGCCTACCTTGGCCCATTCTTCGCCCAATGATTCCTCGTCTTTGGCGAAGCGAAGCATGGCTCTCTCTCCCCCGGAACAAGCAGCTCTTCGCATTGCCCGAGCTTCACATATCCTTCTCACGACTCACGAGCATCCCTCGTTAGACAGCTTAGCGTCGGTCGTCGCTGTCGGCCTCGTGCTTCAACGTCTTCAAAAAACATTCGATGCCTTCGTTCCCGATTGGGATGCAAAACGCTTTCCAGACGTCCTTCCAAAAGAGGTTCCTCTCATGGCGACCCTCGGGGCAATGAACAGCTTTCATCTACGAGTGAACCTTCAAAAAACCGCTCTTGGCGAACTCATGTACGACATTCGCGATGGAATCTTAGACATCACCCTTGTCCCCAAAAACGGTCGTTGGTCCTTGCAAGACGTTGGAGCGGAAGAAGGAGCGGATCGATATGATCTTGTGATCGCGATTGGCAGTTCCGACATGCTTTCTCTGGGAGTGCTGGCTCGTGAACAGGCAGATTTTTTGCATCGAACAGATATTATCAACATTGATTGTAACGCCGCGAACGAACATTGGGGCCAGATTAATCTCATCGATCTCAATGCCGCATCAAATACAGAGGGGCTCTATCATTGGCTGCATACATGGCAACCCTCTTTGTTTGAAGAACGGCTTGCGACGGCGTTGCTCGCGGGGATGATCGCAGAGACAAAGAGCTTTCGAACAAATCGCGTGACCCCACGGACGCTCGCAGCTTCATCAGAACTCATGCAACAAGGAGCAAATCGTGAAGCCATCGTCCATGGATTATGGCGGACACGCTCTTTGGCTACGCTCAAACTTTGGGGAAGAGCTCTTTCCCGCCTCCAAGAGGATCGTGAGCTTGGCCTCGTCTCAACCACCCTTAGCCTTCAAGACAGTCTTGAAGCGGGTGCCAGCAGTGAAACCCTAGATGGAGTTGTCGAAGAGCTCATCTCCTACGCCCCCTCCGCGCGCATCGTTGCCCTCATCCATGAACAAAAAGAGGGTATTTTTGTGAGTCTTCATGCGTCCCATCCTCTTTCTGCGGCAGAAGTTGTACGTCCATTTGGTGGATACGGCACAAAAGAACACGCGACATTCTCCTTCAAACAAGACGGGTTGTTTGCCGAAAATGTTCAGACAATCATCATGCGTCTACGTCAAACGCTTACCGCACTTACACGCTAACGCAACGCAACTTCTGAGAACTTCATGCGTGGGGCAACCAAGTGATACTTGAGCAGGTATCCCAACGTTTCTGCCTTGAGTCGGCTGTGATCGAGCGTTTCAAGCTCATCCGTTGCGTCGGCATACCGACGACGTGAGCGCTCCAGTTCAAGCGTCCATTTTTTTTTCATCTTTGGCTGTTTTTCTGTTTTAAGCTTTTTCTTGAGTTGATGAATCTCGCTCGCAAGACCCGTTTGCTTGGCATCGAGCTCATCCCACTCTTTGCGATAATCTCGATCCCACGCCTCTCCAAATCGATGGATCGCTCGACGAACGCGCACCCCTCCCGTGTTGTATGCCGCCACCAAATAGGCACGCATGTTGTCGGGAGAGGTGATTCTTGAATCCTTTGCTTCTGCGGGTAGATCGGACCAGACCTCATCAAGATACGCCACCTGTGCCTTGATGGCGTTCAAAGGGTTCGCCATCCCTTCCCCAAAGTCTTGTATCAGCCCTAATCCTGGCCAATGCTTCACCATTGAGCCGTAAGTGCTCGGTATAAACTGGAGCAGTCCCTGTGCTCCTGCGCTCGAAACGTCCTGATGAAATGCTGCGTCTTCATTCAAACCAAGTTCAACATAAAAGAGCGCAAGACGATCATCTGCCCCTCGTCCAACAGAGCCATGATCCAAGTGTTCAATCGCCATGATGGACTTCAGCGCCACAGGATCCGCAACATCCGCCAAGAAACGACCGGAAAACGCCTTTGACTTCACTCCCTTGCTCCGAATATCGGCAAGCGCACGATCAACCATCTGATCAAGAACCACTTTTCCCCATCGCACCACCTCGTTTGTGTGTACAGAGGCTCCGTATGGCGCGTACACAAAGTCGCGAAGGTGGTAGGTCGCTTTTTTACGAGCTTTCACCTCTTGTATCATCGGATAACGCACGCCAACCACGATATTTTCTGGAGGCACGACGGCATAGTCTGTGTCATATCCATGACCACCACGCAGACGAATCACGAGATCTGAAGAGACAACTTCGACGGAACGACCATCTGTTTTGATAGGAACAAGACGCACCTCGTCTGTATTGCTATTCCACACAGCTAACACAACCTCTTTGAATGAAGAGGGTTTTGTTTTGAGGATACGCATCGTCACCACATCCGCCAGGAGCAAGCTACGTCCACGACGCGCAGCAAGAACGACTCGGGGCGCTTGATCAGAAGACGATGGATGAGGCGGTGGAAAAGTAGGAGGGGGCGTCAAGACAGGCTCTACAGGAGTCGCGACTGGATGCAATGCCGCCTCAATACGCGCCAGAAGATCCTCTCTGGAGTTCCCAATGAGTCCAGAAGCAGGGTGATAAAATCGACCATCACCCATGCGTAAAATGGTGGGAACGACCGCAGGCGTGGTTGAGGTGGTTTGCGCATAACTTGGAGCCGCAACACACAAAGCAACGCAAAAAGAAAAAGAGAAAACAAAAAATCTGGACATAGGCTCTCCCTCATCATACCGTTTTCTGAAAAAGATGTAACGAAGCTATCTCCCACTGATACGTCGTTGCTCTTGGTTCATGATACGCAATGCCTTTACCAACAGCTTGGCTAAGTTCATGTATCCGCACGTTTCGAAGATCCGTTCGACCGGCACCCAAATCGCCTCCCAGATCGCCTCTTCACCCGTCAGAATCTCTTTGGCATCAGGCGCTGCTTCAAACAAGAAAAACTGAATATTTTTTTCGATGAGTTGCCCTTCTTTACGTAATCGAAATGAGGTTTTGCCGATCGGAGCGACGAATCGAAGGTTCACAAGTCCGACTTCTTCTTTGATTTCTCGAATCGCTGTTTCAACGAGTGTTTCTCCTAGGTCACGATGCCCTTTTGGAAAGGTCCAACGTCCCTTGCCATGACGCAAAAAGAAAAACTCTAAGTGACCCTCACGACGACGATAAATAATCCCTCCTGCGCCAATCTCAATACGAAAACGCTGGTGATAGCTATGGGGTGGTCGAGGAGGTGTGTGTGTCACTCGTGGATGTCGCGGTTCCAAGGAGGATGCCGCGGGCACGATCGAGGACGGGGTCTCGTTTAGCTGCATAATCTTCAGGGGTTTGTTCAACCGTGATATCAGGCTCAAGGCCCGTTTTATGAATGGTGCGTTCTTTTGGAGTCAGCCACTCGGCGATCGTGATTTTGATTGCCGATCCATCCGAAAGGTCGTGAAGCTCCTGGACGGATCCCTTCCCAAAGGTTTTGGTTCCAACAAGCTTGGCCACACGATAATCCTGGAGAGCTCCCGCGACGATTTCGGATGCACTTGCCGATCCTTGATTCACAAGCACGATCGTTGGAATATCTTTGAGACGGGCCGTGCCAACGCCGCGAAGCTCTTCGAAGATCTTTCCCTGTCGACGCTCTTTCACTACAACTTGATCGCCAACCCAGAAAGCGGCTACACGCTGGGCTTGATCCAACAATCCACCTGGATCGTTACGCAGATCAAGGATGAACCCCTTTGGATGATCGCGGAGCAGTTTGTCGATAGCGATTTCTAAACGATCGCCTGTATCTGCGTTGAAGCTGGTAATCTCGACATACGCGATCCCTTGATCGAGCATTTTGGATTTGACACTCGTGATGCGGATCACATCACGGATGACACTCACATCAAAAAGGGGCTTTTTCGCCGCGGAACGATAAATGGATAGCACGACCGATGTTCCTCGCTCCCCACGAATCTTGTGAACCGCTTGATCGACGCTCATGCCGACGGTTTCTTCTCCATTGATCTTAGCGATGATATCTCCTGCAAGCAAGCCCGCCTTTTCTGCCGGAGTGTCGGCAAGGGGGGCCACGATCTGGATCACCTCTTTTTTCATCCCAATTTCTGCCCCAATTCCTCCAAAAGATCCTTGGATGCTCTGATCAAAATCTTCCGCTGCCTGCGGCTCAAAAAACGTCGTGTACGGATCTCCCGTTCCACTCGCCAAGCCAGAGAGTGCTCCATAAAAAAGATCCTTGTCTTTGAGCGGTTGTTGATAATACCGACTTTTGAGCGAGCTCCACACCTCCCAAAAAAGCTTAAACTCAACATCAGAGGCTACTCCCGCCGGAGGAATCTGACCCTGTCCCAGCACGCTTCCTTGATGGCGAGGGGTCGAAACAGCAGGGGCTCCCACGACAACGGGCGTGTGTCGACGCTCCCAAGAGACACCAAGAGAAAGCCCTATCAATAGACACACGAGAGGAGCGATGGATCGCGATACCCTTACACCCTTCCACCAAGGAGAATCAGACATAAGATTTATTCATGAAGGCAGGTGATAGAGGCACCAAGCGCCACCAAACGAGCATCCAAACGCTCATACCCGCGATACACCATCTCTGCATCGTGGATCACGGTTTCTCCTTCTGCGATCAACCCTGCAAGAACCATCGTCGCGCCGGCACGCAAATCCAGACTACGAATCTCTGTTCCTCGCAAAGAGGTTGGACCTGTAATAAACACACGGTGCGGATCAGCAACAACCGCGTTTGCGCCCATTTTGACAAGCTCGCTCACATACCCCATACGCGCTTCAAACAATGGATCATGAATGCACGAGGTTCCATGCGCCTGTGTCGCAAGCAATCCAAAGAGAGCCTGAAGATCCGTTGGAAACCCAGGATAGATCATCGTCTGCAGCTTAAACGCTTCATACCGCGCATGACGTTGAATCGTGAGAGAGGTTGGGCCTAGTTCGTAACGAACCCCGGCTCGCTTGAGGGCGTCGCAGGTTGCATAAAGATGCTCTGGCACAACTCCGTTGATGGTCAGTTCACTTTTTGTGAGAGCGGCCGCCACGGCGAACGTACCAACTTCGAGCATATCCGACACCACGTGCCATGGTTTTTTTGGTGCTTCTAACCTTTGTACCCCCACAATCACAAGGTCATGTGTGCCTATCCCCTTGATCTTCGCTCCACACGCCACTAAAAAATGACACAGATCTTGCACATGAGGTTCTGCTGCTGCGAGTCGAATCATGGTGCTTCCTTCCGCCATCACGGCCGCCATCACAATATTCTCCGTTGCCGTTACGCTGAACGTTGCCAATACAGACGCCCCTTTCAAACGATCAGCTTCCATAAACATCGTTCCTTTATCATCTCGTTCAATAGAAGCGCCTAAGGCACCTAGGCCCTCTAGATGTGTATCAATGGGTCGATTTCCAATGGTACATCCGCCGGGTTCTGGCACCTGAATCCTTTGAAAACGAGCCAGCATTGGTCCTAACAGTAAAATCGAAAATCGCATCCGCTTCATCTGTTTGGAATCCAATCCCATCGGATCCACGTGATTCGTTTCTACCGAAAGGGTGTGCTCTCCTACCCACTCGACAGAAGCACCCATGCCGCGCAAAATATCCAAAAGATGCTCGAGGTCTGTGAGTCGAGGCACGTTCTCAAAACACATGCGCCCTTTAACGAGCAACATAGCAGCGATAAGAGGCGCAATCGCATTTTTGGCACCCAAAACAGATACGCAGCCCTCTAACCGCTCTCCACCCTTTATCAGCATTTTCATAGCAATAGCATGTTTTACACTCCTGTATTATGACGAAAAATCTTTGGTAGTGTACCGTGAACAAAAGACCCTGTCGAGCCCATGTATAAACCCCCCTTGCTACGACGCCTCCTTCCCTGGATCTATCTCTTGGTGTTTGTGATCATGGCTCCTATCCTGCTTTTCTACACAGCGGGCTATGAATACAACCTCAAAAAACGACTCGTCGAAAAAAGCGGTGTTCTCATCGTGGATGGAAAGATCGGA